>Ga0182008_10000014_pt1 | contig 263844 bp, 204 predicted proteins | sample Sormic07211129_1_FD_120482 | JGI IMG/M metagenome (GOLD analysis project Ga0182008, IMG submission 120482) | Rhizosphere microbial communities from Sorghum bicolor, Mead, Nebraska, USA - 072115-129_1 metaG | ecosystem: Host-associated > Plants > Roots > Rhizosphere | place: USA: Nebraska... | reverse complement strand
CTATATCGGTGGTGTCTACCTCTTCCCATTCCGAACAGAGAAGTCAAGCCCACCAGAGCCGATGGTACTGCGGTAACACGTGGGAGAGTAGGTCGGTGCCAAATCTTAAAGTAACCCTGTAGTTAATCACTACAGGGTTTTCTTGTTTATACACAGTTTTTGCTATAACTGGTTTATATGATTCTTAAGCTAACGAATAATAATGGAATGTGTTCTCTAGTCGTATTATTATTAGTGTTAAAAAATGCTAAATCTTCATCAGAGATACAATAAAACCGTATAATTGTATTTTACGTTAATCTTATAAAAGCACTTTTAATGAAATTAAGATATATATTGCTTTTTGCACTTAGCTTTATCTTAAGTGGATCTGCATTCTCACAGAGTAAAGATATTAAGCTTCCTCCAAATTGGTATAATTTAGATTTAACTGCTGATGGGTATTTTGGAATAAGTACTGAAAAGGCATATAAGGAATTGTTAGGCGATAAAAAACCTAAACAAAATGTAATTGTCGCTGTAATTGATGGTGGTGTAGATATAAATCATGAAGATTTAAAAGATGTATTGTGGACTAATAAAAAGGAGACTCCAGGGAATGGGATCGATGACGATGGCAATGGATATGTTGATGATGTACATGGTTGGAATTTTATAGGTTCAAAAAATGGTAATCTTGCCTATGACAATCTTGAGTTGGTTAGAATACTTAGAGAGTACGGTCCGAAGTATGTATCTACTATCAGATCTACAGTATTGGATAGTGCCCAAAAAGAAGAATATGCTTTATATCTTAAAGCCAATGCGGAATTTGGGAAAAAGTACAATGATGCCCACTACACGTTTGGAATTGTTAGCATGATTAATAAGGTTCTGGATTCAGTAGCTATTATTAACCATAAGAAGATCCCGACATTAGATGATATTGATAAGTATGTTGCCGACAATGAAGACGAGGAGCAAGTGAAGAAAATTATACGGGGAGGCTCTAAAGATAGCGGAGGTATTGATAAGTTCTACAAGGAGATGAAGGATGCATATAAGCAATACGATGTAATGCTTAAGTATAATTTGAATGTGAAATATGATCAAAGAAAAGAGTTAGTTGGCGATGATTATACAAATGCCAAGGAGCGATTGTATGGTAATAATGATGTCGCAGGACCTAATGCAGAACATGGTTCTCATGTTTCAGGTATTATAGGTGCCAGTAGAGCCAATTCGATTGGTATTAATGGTATTGCGAATAGTGTAAGCATAATGGCAATTAGAGTGGTGCCGGAAGGCGACGAAAGGGATAAGGACGTTGCTAATGGGATTAGATACGCAGTAGATAATGGGGCAAGGGTTATCAATATGAGTTTTGGTAAAGGCTTTAAGTGGAATAAGGAAGTAGTTGACGAGGCAGTGAAGTATGCTGAAGAAAGAGATGTATTGCTTGTGCATGCAGCTGGGAATGATAATGAGGATGTTGATGTGAAAGAGAATTATCCTAATAAGTACTTTGACGGACCTGAAGCTATCGCTTATAGAAAATCAATCAAGAAAGATATACTGTCAATAATTAAGTTAAATCAAAATCAGGCACAAGGGCCTGTTATGCGAGGAGGTGCCAATACTATAATTAAAAAAGCAGTAGTGGACACAGCTAAATTTAAATTACCACATGCAAATAACTGGATAGAGGTTGGAGCCAGTGCATATGCAAATGATGCAAATTTGAAGGCTTCTTTTTCTAATTATGGCAAAAATAACGTTGATGTTTTTGCTCCTGGCTTTATGATTAACTCTACAGTTCCAGGTTCTAAATATGAAGAATTTGATGGAACAAGTATGGCTGCCCCAGTGGTATCTGGCCTTTCAGCTTTAATTTTAAGTTATTATCCCGATCTTAAACCCCAACAGGTAAGAGAGATCATAATGAAATCCGCGACTAAGGTTTTACAGAAGGTTAAGTCTAAGAATGAAAGAGGTGAGACTGTTCGTGTACCTTTCGCTGATCTTTGTGTTAGTGGAGGCATTGTAAATGCTTATGAGGCACTAAAACTGGCAGCAACTTATCAGTCGAAATAGTCTACGTTTTTATTATTAAAACAAAGTGCCCTCTGGTGTTTCTGAATTATTTCTTTCAAACGTCAATAACCACTTTTTTTTGTCGACTCCGGCAGCATATCCGGTCATAGTCCCATTACTGCCAATTACTCGATGGCAAGGTATTATAATTGCCAATCTATTTCTACCATTAGTAGATGCGATTGCACGAATAGCTTTTGGGTTGTTCATCATTTCTGCCTGCTCTTTATAGGTCCAGGTTTTTCCGTATGGGATTTTTTGAAGTGTTTTCCATACAGTTTGTGAAAACTCATTGCCAGGTGTATGTAGCGGAACTGAAAAGATTTTCCTTTTTCCTTGAAAATATTCACTAAGTTCATCTTCTAATTGATCTAAATGCAGATTTTTTCCAGCCACCATTGTCGCATTAAGCAATCTTTGTAAATCAATAAATTCCTTTTCTAATCTGATTCGATTGGTGAATTCTAACAAACAGATGCCTTCTGATGTCGCTCCAGCCAACATCGGGCCTAAAGGAGTAGAAATCTCCGTCATGTTTATTATAGAAGCTCTTGTTAAGTCTGCAACAGTTTTTTTAAATAGCCAAGGGTGTCTATCAACAAATTCAGATTGCGTTCTACTATCTATATCTTTTGAAGAATCGTGTTGAATTTCCATAATTTATCATTTGATTCAAATCTACTAAATAAAGGAAATAGAAATTATAGGCAACTTGGTTTTTGTTTTAAGGAAATAGTATTGAATCTTATGCGTCAGTTAATGCGTCAAATCCAAGTGATTTTAGGGCGTTTATACTTAAATAACAGATTATTCTTTTTATCTTGAATTAAAGAAAGGCTCGTGGTACGATTGTAAGAAAGCCGGTTTAAACTGTTTTAAACGTAAAAAAGCTCACATTTCTGTGAGCTTTAATTCAAGTAGCGGGGAGCAGGATCGAACTGCCGACCTCAGGGTTATGAATCCTGCGCTCTAACCATCTGAGCTACCCCGCCAGGGGTCTTTTTTCTAAAGAGTTGCAAATATAGAATAAATTACTTTTCTTTAGAAATATAAATTAAAAAAATTGTCTAATAATTCAGAATATAAGTGTCCAACGATGTCAGAAAAGAAAAAATTTACGTTAGAATATGAATTGAGGTCGTCTCCACGTATTTTATTTAGTTTTATTAGTGAGCCGAATGGGTTGTCTCAATGGTTTGCCGATGATGTGATTTTCAGAGATCAGATGTACACCTTTACATGGGATGATGAAATACAGAAAGCAAAGTTGCTAAGTGTTAAAGAAAATAAGTCAGTAAAATTTAAATGGCTTGAAGATGAGCCGCACTGTTATTTTGAGATGGAAATTGTACAAGACGAATTGACAAATGATGTAGCACTTTCTATAACAGATTTCGCTACTGATGAGACTTTAGCCGAGCGTACACTAATTTGGGATAATCAGATTAACTACCTGCACAGTGTAATTGGTGCCTAGTTTTTCAATAGCTTTGTCTACATTTGTATATTGAAAAAGATTCATTTACTTCTACTCAAAGCATTTATAAGGCCCTTCTTCGTCACATTCTTTATTGTGATGTTCATTTTGTTAATGCTTTTCCTATTTAAATATGTTGATGATTTGATAGGGAAGGGATTCGAATGGTACATTATACTAGAGCTAATGTATTATGCCTCTGCGGCAAATGTGTCGATGGCGCTTCCTTTGTCTATTTTATTGTCATCCATAATGACTTTTGGTACACTAGGGGAGAACTATGAGCTGGTTGCTATAAAATCTGCAGGATTGTCGCTTCAAAAAGCGATGAGGCCTCTTTTTGTGCTCATTATATTCATAGCAATAAGCTCATTCATATTTTCAGATTATATGCTGCCCAAGGCTAATTTGAAATACGGGTCGCTTTTATGGGATATAACTAATAAAAAACTGTCCTTTTTAATTAAAGAAGGTGTTTTTAATAACAGTATACCAGGCTATTCTATCAGGGTTAACAAAAAAGGAGACGATGGGGTTTCATTATATGATGTAATGATCTATGATCATACAAATACAAATGGAATGGCCAAGATCATTATTGCTAAAGAAGGTAAAATGTATAGCAATGATAAGTTCCTATTTCTGAAGCTAAAAAATGGCGTAAGGTACGAAGAGTCGAGTGGGCGTAATACCTATAATAACCCAAGGCAGGAATTAACAAGGATGCGATTTACTGAAACTGATCAGAAGTTTGATATTTCTAGTTTTAAAATGGCCAGAACAGACGAACAGGATTTTAGGAATAATACTCAGATGCTAAATTTAAAGGGTCTGACGAAGAAACGTGATTCTTTGGTAAAAGAGCTGGATAGCGTAAATAAATTCGCCTCTGCTACTGTAAACAGCTACTATAGGCAAAACAACTACTCTAAAGGATACACTAAGATTAAAGTGCCGGCAAAAGAAATAAAAGGAGATATTTTAAAGACATTTCCTGAAAAGCAAAGGCTCACAATTATTCAAAGCGCTTTAGATTTAGCAACCTCCGTAAAACAAGCGACCTCCAGCAGGGTTGGCGATTATGAAGATAGGACCAGAAGCATAATAAAGGTACAACTGGAATACCAGCGAAAGTTCACCTTAGCTGTTTCCTGTGTTTTGTTGTTTTTTATTGGGGCACCTTTGGGAGCTATAATACGAAAAGGCGGACTCGGTTTGCCTGTTGTAATGGCAATAGTATTTTTTCTTTTGTACCACATTATAGCCACGGTTTCAGAAAAATCGGCAACTACAGGTTCTTTACTTCCTTTCTTTGGAATGTGGCTGGCTATATTTATTCTGTCGCCTTTAGGGGCGTTCTTAACTTATAAGGCAACTGTTGATTCTGCTTTATTTGACGTGGGTTATTTTAAACAGATATTTATAAATCTTTTCAAAAAGAGAAAATAGCATTTACAACCTTTAATTGAGGTAAATACCTAATATTCATTACTTATTTATGATAGTTTGTAGCATGATATTGGATTTGAAGATTGTAACTTTGCACTGTAAATCTTACTAACTAGTCAAGCAACTTGTTTGTGTTACTTGATTATTGATATATTCAGAAAAATGGAAATCAAACTAGATACAATAGAAGAAGCTATTGCAGAAATAAAAGCGGGTAAAGCTATTATTGTTGTAGATGACGAAGATAGAGAGAACGAAGGCGATTTTATTACAGCTGCTGCAAATGCTACTCCTGAAATGATAAATTTCATGGCGACTTACGGCAGAGGTTTAATCTGTGCTCCGTTGACAGAAGAAAAATGTGATGAATTAGGTCTGGAGTTAATGGTTGGGAAAAACACCGCTGCTTTCGAAACTAATTTCACTGTTTCTGTTGATTTAAGAGGTCATGGTTGCACAACGGGGATTTCTGCATCTGACAGGTCAAAAACTATTAAAGCTTTAATCGATCCAAATATCGATCCTGAAGAATTGGGTAGACCCGGACATATCTTTCCATTAAGATCTAAAGATGGAGGAGTTCTAAGACGCTCGGGACATACTGAAGCATCTGTAGACTTAGCCAGACTTGCCGGGATGGAACCTGCGGGGGTTTTAGTAGAGATTATGAAGGATGATGGAGAAATGGCAAGACTTCCTGACCTGATTAAAATCGCAGCCCAACATCAGCTTAAAATAATCAGCATAAAAGACCTTATCGAATATAGGTTAAGCAAAGAAAGTCTGATAGAACAAGAGGTAACTGTAAACTTACCTACGCAATGGGGAGATTTCAAAATGACTGCTTATACTCAAATTGATACCGGTGCAACACATTTGGCAATTAGTAAAGGAGAGTGGTCTTTAGATGAACCAGTTTTAACAAGAGTACATAGCTCTTGTGTTACCGGTGATATTTTTGGATCGTGCAGATGCGATTGCGGTCCTCAATTGCACAAAGCTATGGAGATGATCGATAAAGAAGGTAAAGGTGTAATCGTATACATGAATCAGGAAGGAAGAGGAATCGGACTTGTTAATAAATTGCGTTCATATAATTTACAAGATGCCGGTCTGGATACAGTAGAGGCAAACATTAAGTTGGGCTTTAAAGGAGACGAAAGAGATTATGGTGTTGGAGCGCAGATACTAAGAGCACAAGGCATCACTAAAATGAGATTGATGTCTAATAACCCAACCAAGCGTGCTGGTTTAATTGGCTATGGTTTGGAGATTGTAGAAAACATTCCAATAGAAATAGAAAGTAATATTCATAATGAACTTTATCTTAAAACCAAGCGTGATAAGATGGGGCATCAAATAATGAAAGGCTAAAAAAAAGTAGGTTATTTATAACCTACTTTTTTTTGTTCTTTTTTTCAGAAGTAACAGCCTCCTTATTTGCTGTGGATTTATTAACCGGGATTGACTTTTTCTCCTCTTCTGCTTTTTTCTTCAAAATTTCTTCCTCAGTCTTCTTCTTCAGGTTTTGATTGTATTTGCCTGTGATTCTTTGAAGGAATTCTCTGAAGCTGTCAAATTGTTGACTATAAATAAGTCCAAAAGAGGTTACATTGTTGTTTTGACTAATGCCTGTATTAAAGAAGGTATTTTGCTGAGTAGGGGGCTTATTAGCAAGCTTACCCACTAAAGTGCCATCCTTCTTAATTAATGCTAAAACCTCAACCTCTCCACCAACATTATTTCTGGTAAACCCAATTGACAAATCGTTCGTACTGCGCTTATCTACAATTCCTGCATTTAAAACAATGCGGTCTTTAAAAAATCTGAAAGAAGCATTAGCTTCACTTAAAGAACGGATATTAATATCTACGAAGTCCAGATTAAGTGAAGATAAAACATTGTTAAATTGATTAAACAAAAGCTCAGTGGCAGTACTTGCGACCCCCGATGTTAATTGCTTGCCTAGCGCTTCCTTTCCTGTGCCTGGAGCGAAACTACGTCTTATGATTAAACTGAGCGCCTGAAGGTTTCTGTTGTTGTCGTCATTGAAGTAAGATTGCATTTCTTCCTTAATGGCGGGATTTGATGGGAAGAAGATGTCAAGTTTGATGTCCGGTTTTAATAGTGATCCACTTAAGCCCATTTCAACCTCAGTCAATACACGCTCACTAGCATTGTTGCCGCCATCCCTGTTAGCTGCAGTATACAAGTCAGTAAGTCCTGCACGAAGAGAGTAGATTGCCTTTAGGTTTATTTGTGCGGTAGTAGGGTTTCCTGTCCAACGGATAGTGCCACCTTGCCTAATGTTAAATTTCTTATTTATGATCTCCTGAGCAGTAAAGTCAAAACTTCCTGTTTCAATTATATAGTCACCAGACATCTCAAAATCACCAAGACTATTGATGTTAAGTGCTAAATTTTTTGAATACCCCTTGCCACTCAGATTTCCAAGAGTAGTATAGATATTTGCGGTGCTATTTGCATCAACCTCAAGTTTTAATCTCATTGTAAGACCATCAAAACTCGTTACTTTTTTTACCACCTTAGTGGTGTCTTTGCTTACAAAAGTTATGAAATCTTTATTTGATACAGTTTCAGAACTGTTAAGAGGGAGGTTAAAAACTGTGCCTTTTTCCGTCTTAGCATTAATATCTATAAATAGTTTATTTGTTGGCCCTTTAAATCTAAAAATTCCTGTTCCGTAAGCTCTTCCATAATATATGGCATTATCTTTTTCGGTAGTATTTAAAGCCATGAAATCCTTAGCTTCAATGTCAATATCCAGAGTTGGGGTATTGATGTTATTAAGGTCAACAGTTCCATTTGCTATAGCCTGATTACCATCAACATCGAGTAACGTCAAATCATTAATGTCGATCAGGCTGTTATGAACCTCTACACGGTCGTTTAGTGTATACCTTGTTTTAAGATAGTTAACTGTCACTTCGCCCTTATCAAAAGAAACTTCACCATTGATTTCAGGCTTTTTAAAAGGACCCTTAACAGTTAGAGATGAAGAAATATGACCTTTAAGATTAGACACAAGTTCATTAACCAATGGTTCCAAAACAGCCAATTCACTTTTGTTGAGGTTGATATTCAGATCCATTTCTTTCTTCTCAAGATCCAGAGTTCCTAATGCCCTAAGCGTTTCTCTGTCAGAAGAGACAATATTGGTGTAGATATTGGCTACATTATTTGTGCGATCATAAGATGAAGTATCTGTTAAATCACCAATGTAAGTGTTGTTAAAGGCTAAAGAATCAATTTTTAGATTATCAGATATTTTAGTAGATTTTAAAATGTTATATAACTTAGTTTCTCCATTGACGTTACCGGCCAACTGAACTCCATATGCCTTTACAAAAGGATTTATTGTTTTTAAACTGAAATTTTTAAACCCGACAAGCAGTAAGTCTTTTGGATCATCCGAAAGAATTCCATCTACCGTGAGTAATTGATTACCATTGCTTAAATCAAAGTTGGTAATCTCCGTTTTTCCTTCGTGAAAATTGATTCTAACTTTTTCCTGAATCTTCCAATCTTCATTATTTACGGTAAGCTGGGAAGGAAGGATACTAACTCTAGCTGTTGTATCATTCGCAAACTCTACCAAACCATTTAAATCGAGTTGATTCGCATCGTCTGAATTGGCAAGTTTTAAGTTGAGTGAAAGGCTGTCGTTTCTAAGAATATTTGATATGTTGACATTCTTAATGTACAAACTATCATTTAAATCTACTCTATCAGACGTTATAATTGCTTGGATCTGATTTGCAGAGGTATTCTCGTCAATGATAATATTGTTTGCCGTAATACCGTCGTATTTCAGCTTTTTTATAAAACCGTTTAAGGTAGCAATGTTGTTTGGAGAATCGAAATTACCTATAAAAATAGCCTCATCTTCGATTGATAAACCAGGGGCAAGAAGCTCTGCGATGGGTTCAAATCTTTTTATTTTCAGATTGAATTGAAAGATTTGATCCCCATAGGGAAGAATGACAGTCTTAAGAGAAGGGATGTATTTTTTCGCCAGTGCTTTGTAATATGAAGGGATGGTATTCAGGTTGTACTGCCCCTTTAAGCTGGCATCCAGAATATCCGAATGAATTGTCAGGTCTCTATCTTTTCCTATACCTGCAGCTTTTAGTTCAACAGAGTCGATGTTATAAATGCCTTTCACATTGTCTAACCTAATTTGTTGAATTAAAAGTTTACCCTGTATGTTATTTAGGTTGGTTCCAGAGAAATTGGTGCTAAAGGTAGCGTCAATTTTTAGGGAATCTTTGTATAGTTTTAAGGCTTTTAATTTTGCGTTATTAATTGTGGCCTTAAAATTAAAGACGGGCAATTTGGGATTTAGATTTACTCCGCCATCAAAAACAAGCTGAACATTCTTATCATTAATTTTCAGACGACCATCAAAATACCTTTTATCAAATGTCCCGTCAATTTTAACATTCCTATATCGGTACTGATTAAAGTCGATGTAGTCTATATCTCCATTCAGTTTTTCTGAAAGACTTTTTATCTCAGTTCCTCTGCCTTGTACATTTAAAGAAGCCGAAATTTTTCCAAGCATATTCTCATCTAGAAGGTTCCCTAAATTGAAGTCGAATGATTTAACATTACCAGAATAAGAAGGAATCCCTTTCTTATCTATTTTCATATTAACATCAGAAACTAATCTGCCTAGCTTAGTTTTAAACTCACCATAGGCAATAAAATCATTTTGGAATCCGGTAAATGAGCCATTAAAGTTGATGTTTCCAAATTTGCCAACAACTACCGGAATCACTTTCGTCTTTTTCCCTGTAGTGCTTGTTAGTATCTCATCCAGGTCAGCTTTGTTTGTTCCTGCCATCTCTATCTTAAGATCCATAAAAGTCTCTTTAAGATTAGGCAAGCCCTTTACAATAAAATCACCTTTTATATAAGTTGCTTTTCCGGCCTTTACAGATAGTTTTTTTGCCTTCAGATTATTTACTAACCCTGTAATCTTCCCATCAACATCAATTTCCAGGTTCATATCATTTAATTCCGGTGCAAAAAAGGCAACGTCCCGTGAGGCTAAATGACTATCCTTAAAGTTAGCTTTCATTCTTACTTTATTCACATAGTCTCTAAAGTCGCGGTATTTATCAAACCGCATTTGAAAGTAATCAGATAGTCTACTTTTGTTGGTTACCAACATTAAGTCCTTTAACTCTATAGCATTGGTGTCAACAGTAGTAAAAGCAGTAAGATTTTTAAGGTAAAAGCCACTCTTCTCCTTAAAAGTAAGATTTTTGATGTCGGCCTGAAGAATATGGTCTGTAGTATTTAGCTTTTCGAAGATACCGTTAAAGCTAGTCAAATGAATATCATCAAAGTTAACCCCATTTATAAGGGTGTCGACTCTTTGGTTTTTGTACTTCAGATCCATGTTATTCAAGATAACCCTATCAAAAGATATTTTATATGGTTTCTTTTTAGTTTTAACAGTGGGTGGGCCGGAATCAAAGTAGTCAATAATAAAATCAAGATTGGTAGATCGGTCCTTATACGACTTCAAATAGAAAGAACCATTGTTAATCTGTACGGTATTGATGTCAACTATGCGCTTTTTAAGCGAAAGTTGATTGATGTCTACCAAAAATTTAGGCGTATTTAATAGAGTATCTTTCTGTTGATCCAAAACAAGCAAGTTTTCTATAACAACATACTTAAAAGGTTTTATGTATATGCCGGTTAAAGAAATGGTTGTATTAAGCTCTTTAGATAAGTATGCAGCCGCTTTTTTTGCTACAAAAGTTTGAACAGGCCTAAATTGGATTGCAAATAAAATGACACCAGCAAGTAATAATACTGATGCAACGATCCAAAGAAGTATTTTTAATAGTTTTTTAATAATTTTGTGGCTTAATAATAATAAACGTGTCTGTAATACTTGCTATAGAATCTTCCTGTGATGAAACCTCCGTTGCTATATGTAACAACGGCAAAATTACTGCCAATGTTATTGCAAACCAAACAATTCATCAAAATTATGGAGGTGTAATTCCTGAATTAGCTTCAAGGGTTCATCAACAAAATATTGTTCCGGTAATACAACAGGCATTAGGTGATGCTAAAGTTAGTAAAAAGGAACTAAATGCAGTCGCTTTTACTCAGGGACCTGGATTATTAGGGTCTTTATTGGTAGGTGTTTCATTTGCTAAGTCATTTGCATTGGCTTTAGATTTACCATTAATATCAGTAAATCATATGCATGCCCATATTCTGGCTCATTTTATTGATGATCCTAAGCCCGAGTTTCCTTTCATTTGCCTAACGGTATCAGGTGGACATACTCAGATTGTAGTGGTGAGAAGCCATTTCGATATGGAGATTGTTGGCGAAACACTGGATGATGCAGCAGGTGAGGCCTTTGATAAAACAGCTAAGATTTTGAATTTGCCTTATCCCGGTGGCCCGCTGATTGATAAAAATGCAGCAGCAGGGAATCCCCTGGCGTATAAGTTTGGAGAACCTCAGATCAAAGACCTGAATTATAGCTTTAGTGGCTTTAAAACATCTATTTTGTATTTCATCAGGAATCAGGAAAAGGAGAATCCGAACTTTATTTCAGAGAACTTAAATGATATTTGTGCTTCTGTTCAGCATAGTATAGTTCACATATTACTAAATAAGTTACAGAAAGCGGCAAAGCAATATGGGATTAAGGAGATCGCGATAGCTGGAGGAGTATCAGCTAATAGTGGATTAAGAGCAGGTTTAACTGCTTTAGCAGAGGAATTAAATTGGAATGTGTATATACCGGCTTTCGAGTATTGCACTGATAATGCAGGAATGATTGCTATTGCAGGATATTATAAATATTTAAATAAGGATTTTGTGCAACAAGATGTTGCACCTTTGTCCAGAATGGAATTTTAACATATAAAAAGTGTAATTATGGGTGTGATGAGTTTTGTTTTCTTTGGTTTAATGCTTGTGCCATTAATCATCTTTTTAATTTGGTTAATTAAGAAAGATAAAAACAGAAACTATATAGGTCTTGTGGTTTTGATATTGATGACGGTTATCGCAATTGTTGCTATTGTTAAGATAGATGCTCATTTTATGGAAAATAATACTCCGGGAATGAATCCAAATAATCAGGCTCCAAGCTATAAATAAGTAAAAAGGTTTTAAATAAAAGAAGGCGGTATTTTTAAAAATACCGCCTTCTTTTATTTAAAATACAATTTAAGCTTTCTCTTCCAGTTTTTCGCCGGTAACTTCAGCTCTAATTTTTGCCTCGATTTCTTCAGATAGTTCCGGGTTATCAAGTAATAACTGTTTAACCGCATCTCTACCCTGGCCTAATTTAGTATCTCCGTAAGAGAACCAAGAACCTGCTTTTTTGATGATGTTAAAGTCAACACCTAAATCAATGATTTCACCGGTTTTAGATATTCCTTCGCCAAACATAATGTCAAATTCAGCAATACGGAAAGGTGGAGCAACTTTGTTTTTGACAATTTTTACTTTAACCCTGTTTCCTGCAACTTCATCAGAATCTTTAATTTGTGAAGTTCTACGGATGTCTAAACGAACGGAAGCATAGAACTTTAGTGCATTACCACCTGTCGTTGTTTCCGGGTTTCCAAACATTACACCAATCTTTTCACGCAATTGGTTAATGAAAATACAGCAACATCCTGTTTTAGCAATAGTTCCTGTTAATTTACGTAAAGCTTGAGACATTAAACGAGCTTGAAGACCCATTCTTGAATCTCCCATTTCCCCTTCAATCTCAGCTTTTGGCACTAATGCAGCAACAGAGTCAATAACAATTACATCAATTGCACCAGATCTGATTAGATTATCAGCAATTTCCAAAGCTTGTTCACCATTATCCGGTTGTGATATCAATAAATTATCAACATCAACGCCTAATTTTTTTGCATACCCTTTGTCAAACGCATGCTCTGCATCAATAATAGCTGCTAAGCCACCTTTTTTCTGTGCTTCAGCAATAATATGAGTCGCTAAAGTTGTTTTACCTGAAGATTCAGGGCCATATATTTCAATAACCCTTCCTTTTGGTACACCGCCAATTCCTAAGGCAATATCTAAACTAATAGATCCAGTCGAAATAGATTCGATAGGCTCTACAGCATTATCACCTAATTTCATAACAGTTCCTTTACCGTATGATTTTTCTAACTTATCTAAAGTAAGCTGTAATGCCTTTAATTTGTCTGCGTTTGCGTTTGTGCTCATATTATTAAATTCTGTAAGAAAGTAACGGCTTACATTTCTTAACGTAAAATGGTTTCTTATTACTAATTATGTTAGCAAACATAACTATTATTTAAATTAAAATAACAAAATAATTTATTATTTTTTTGTTGTCACCGCGGAATCACTAAATATTTTAGTTATTTTATTGTTGTTTTGATAATATTTGCAAAAGCTTGTGATTTCGCAAATGCTGCATTTTGGAGACCTCGCCAGGCAAACATATCTGCCATGTAATATCAACCAATGATGAGCAACATGTATCGTTTCTTCGGGCAAGTTTTTTACCAGATCTTTTTCAACAGCCAAGGGAGTCTTTCCTGTAGTTAAGCCAATTCGGTTTGCAACCCTAAAAACGTGTGTATCAACAGCCATAGCCGGTGCATTGTAAATTACCGATGCAATTACATTGGCGGTTTTCCTTCCAACACCTGGCATTTTTTGTAAATCATCAACATCTGATGGGACTACATTGTTAAAATCATTCAGCAATATCTTAGCCATGCCCACTAAATGTTTTGCTTTGTTATTAGGGTAGCTTACGCTTCTAATGTAATCAAATACAATGTCAGGAGTAACATCGGCCAGTGCTTTAGCATCGGGGAAACGTTGAAATAAGGCAGGAGTAACCTGATTTATTCTCTTGTCAGTACATTGAGCGGATAAAATAACAGCAACAAGTAACTGAAATGGATTATTATAGTGCAATTCTGTTTCAGCATCAGGTTGCTTTACAGAAAAATGTGACACAAAAAGCTTATATCTTTCTTTTTTGAGCATTTGCAAACTTATATATTTTTGCTCTTAATTTTCAATTTTGAAACAATTGTCACCGAATGAAAGTATTCTCCGCTATTTTATTTTAACGACATTCTGCTTTTTAAGAACCAGAAAAGTAAGTTATTAATCGATGCGCGATAATCATGATTGTTATTTACAAGAATAAAAAAAAGCTGCCAAATCTTTGGCAGCTTTAATCCGTTTGTAAATTACTTGGCTCTTGAGTAGGCTAAAATCTTCGAAATCGTTGTTTCAGAAGGGTTTTTAGCTAAACTGTCCAATTGCGGTTTTATGTTCTCATAGAACGATAAATCCTGTGGCTCAACATCATTTGCAGGAGCTATTTCCTGTTTTTGCTGTTCGTAATTTAGTTTGTTAACTGAAGTAGAGGTTTCCATCATAAGCAATAAGCGTATATTAGTTTTACTAATTAACGCTATTGTTATTAATTTATTTTAACCCTAACAATAATTATTTATATTTTTTTCTTTTTTAGTGATATTAGGATATTTCCTTAACCTTCATCATCTTACGTAGATTGCTCAAAGCGTATCTCATACGTCCCAACGCCGTATTTATACTTACATCAGTTAAATCAGCTATTTCTTTAAAACTGAGATCGGCGTAGTGTCTCATTATTAAAACTTCTTTCTGATCATCCGGCAGTAAATGAATCATTGCCCTTAAATCAAAATGAGTTTGATCTCTTAAAATCCTGTCTTCTGCGCTTTCTTCATGAAATTGCAGCATATTAAATACATCAGTGCCATCTGCACTTGTAATAACCGGGCCTCGTTTCTCACGTCTAAAATAATCTATAACTAAGTTATGCGCAATACGCATTACCCAAGGTAAAAACTTACCTTCTTCGTTGTAACGTCCAGATCGTAAAGTGTTAATGACCTTAATAAAGGCATCCTGAAATATATCTTCCGCTAAGTACTGGTCTTTAACCAATAAATAGATTGAAGTATAAATTTTTGATTTGTGTCTTCTTAAAAGTTCTTCCAAAACGGCTTCGTTGCCGGTAAGGTATAACTTCACCAAATCCTGATCACTATATTGTTGTAATTTCATAGGAGTATCCTTACTAAATCCCTTGCTCTTATTGTTGCTAAAAAATACTTAGTAGATGTTTGTATCGATATGATTTCTCCTATTGGTTTTTATGATGGTGGTGTGTTGTTGTTCAGTTAATTATTTCAAAAGAACCATTTTTTTATTAGAATTCAATAGAAAAAGTGTTAAAAAAAAATAAAAGTGGTCTGAGAGCCTTATTTTTGCAATGTCCCAAAAAACCAAATATTCGTTTTTTGAGGTATATTAGCAGTATTCTATCACGAAATCAATGAATAACGAAATCGACAAAGATCCACACAAAAATATTATCATAAAGGGTGCCAGAGTTCATAATCTAAAGAATATAGATGTAGCAATTCCTAAAAATAAGCTGATTGTAATAACCGGAATGTCGGGATCAGGTAAATCATCTTTAGCATTTGACACCCTATACGCTGAAGGTCAGAGAAGATACGTTGAGAGTTTATCTTCCTATGCCCGTCAGTTCATGGGTAGGATGAATAAACCTGATGTTGATTACATAAAAGGAATTGCTCCGGCGATTGCTATCGAACAGAAGGTCATCACGTCAAATCCACGATCAACAGTAGGTACTTCAACTGAGATATATGATTACCTTAAACTGTTGTTCTCCAGAATTGGGAAAACATATTCTCCTATTTCGGGTAACGTGGTAAAAAAAGACACAGTTACTACAGTCGTAGATTTTATCTCTAATCTTGAAGAGGACAGTACTGTTACTATATTTTGCCCTTTATTCCCTCACAATAATAGATCTGTAAAGGAAGAGCTAGCTGTACTATTGCAAAAAGGCTTTTTACGGATTTTTTATAACGATGCAGTTCATAAAATTGAAGCTATCCTTGAAGATGAATCTTTTAAAGACTTTGAATTAAAAGATGAAAACACGATCAAAATTCTGATTGACCGAATTGTAGTGAATACAGAAGAGGAAACTTTAAGTCGTATAGCTGATTCAGTGCAAACTGCTTTTTTCGAAGGAAAGGGAGATTGTTATGTAGACCATGATGGGAAACTAACAAACTTTTGTGATCGTTTCGAGCTTGATGGAATTCGTTTTGATGAGCCAACTCCAAATTTCTTTAGTTTCAATAATCCTTATGGCGCGTGCAAAAGGTGCGAAGGTTACGGAAACGTAATAGGTATAGATGAAGATTTAGTTATTCCTGATAAGAGCAAAAGCGTTTTCGATAATGCAATTGCACCTTGGCGCGGTGAAAAAATGAAGGAGTGGCTAGCTAAGCTTATTAAAAATGCTGCTAAATTCGACTTCCCGATTCACAGACCATTTAATGAATTAACCGAAAAGGAACAGAGAATATTATGGACCGGTAATAAGTACTTTGAAGGACTTGACGCATTTTTTTTAGAATTAGAAGAGCAGACCTTTAAAATTCAGTACCGTGTAATGCTGTCTCGTTATAGAGGTAAAACCTCATGTCCTGATTGCAAAGGCTCCAGGTTGCGTAAAGATGCTTCGTATGTAAAAATCAACGATAAGTCGATTATTGATATCGTTTTGATGCCTTTATCAACTATCCTTAATTTCTTTGATAATTTAAATCTTTCGTCAAATGACGAGAAAATAGCTAAACGTTTATTAGCTGAGGTTAGTAGTCGTGTGCTTTACCTTAACAATGTGGGGTTAGGCTATCTTACACTTAACAGGCTGTCTAATACGCTTTCAGGTGGAGAATCTCAGCGCATTAACTTGGCTACTTCGTTAGGGAGTAGCTTAGTAGGCTCTATATATGTACTTGATGAACCAAGTATAGGGTTACACCCAAGAGACACCAATAAGCTGATAGAAGTGCTAATATCACTTAGAAATGTAGGTAATACTGTTCTTGTGGTAGAGCATGAAGAGGAAATGATGAGAGCTGCTGACCATATTATAGATATAGGGCCGGAAGCTGGAACTCATGGAGGCAATCTAGTTTTTAGTGGTACATACGATGAAATTATAAAGGATAAGAATAGCTTAACCGGAAGGTATCTGTCTGGCGCAGAGAAAATTTCTGTTCCATCAAAAAGAAGAGCGTGGAAAGATCATATCCTAATTAAAGGAGCAAGAGAAAATAACCTTAAAAATGTAGATGTAAAGTTCCCTTTGGGAGTATTTACAGTTGTAAGTGGTGTTTCCGGATCAGGAAAAACCAGTTTGATCAAAAAGATACTGTATCCTGCATTACAAAAAGCAACAGGGAATTATTCAGGGGAGCAAACCGGATCCTATGATGGCATCTTTGGCAATTATGAATTGGTTAGCCAGGTTGAAATGGTAGATCAGAATCCAATCGGTCGATCATCAAGGTCTAATCCAGTAACTTATGTGAAAGCATGGGATGATGTACGGGCTTTGTTTTCAGCTTTGCCGGCTTCTAAAGCAGCTGGACTAAAACCGGCTGCATTTTCGTTTAATGTTGAAGGTGGCCGTTGCGATGTTTGTCAGGGAGAGGGAGAAGTTAAAATAGAAATGCAGTTTATGGCAGATATTTACCTGCCATGTGAAACTTGCGGAGGCAGAAGATTTAAACAACAGGTACTTGACATAACTTATCAGGATAAAAACGTTGCTGATATCTTAGACTTAACAATCGAAGAGGCAGTATATTTCTTTAAAAATGAACCTAAAATCTTAAATAAACTACAACCATTAGTAGATGTAGGCTTAGGATATGTGCATTTGGGACAATCCTCAAATACACTTTCAGGTGGTGAGGCACAACGTATTAAGTTGGCATCATTCTTAATTAAAGGGAATAATGCTAATAAAACCATGTTTATATTTGATGAGCCAACTACCGGGTTGCACTTCCACGATATTAAAAAACTCTTGATTGCCCTTAATACTCTGATAGAACAGGGCAATACAATTTTAGTAATTGAACACAATATGGACATGATAAAATCTGCTGATTGGGTTATAGATATTGGTCCTGAAGGTGGAGATAAAGGTGGTAATATTGTTTTTGAAGGCACGCCAGAAGATCTTTTAGCAGTAAAAGCATCTTATACTGCTAAGTATTTAAAAGCTCATTTGAAATAATTGTATCTTCGCACATGCTTTTTTTAACACTCTTTTTAGGGGTAATTCTGAACATGGTTGGTTACATACCCCCGGGAAATATTAATTTAACGGTAGTTCAGATAACGATTACGAGAGGGCTACGTCAGGCCTTATACTTTATTATGGCGTTTTCAACTGTCGAAATATTCTTTACTTTCGGAGTGATGCGTTTTGTGCAATGGCTATCGAGCGAAATTAGGCTCGATAATATCATTGATGTTATTATGGTTTTCATGTTTGGGATACTAGGTGTAATTACCTGGAAATCTCGTAAAGAGATGCCTAAAGCCGATTATTCAAAAAAAGACAGCATAAAATACGGCTTGATTTTAGGGGTTGTTAATCCAATGCAAATACCTTACTGGTTATTTGTGGGTACTTACCTGATCTCACATGAATGGATAGATATTGGATATCTTTCTTTGTCTGTTTTTAGTATCGGCTCCGGTATTGGTGCCGGATTGGCATTGTACGGCTTTGCACGATTTGCCCAGTATATTCAAGAGAAATTCGCGCTGAGCAGCTACATAGTTAATAAAGGAATTGCCATATTATTCTTTGCTTTATCGGCCTATCACATATGTAAAATAGTGTACATACATTTTATAAAGTCATAAGTTATTTCTTTAAAAATTCGAGATTCCAGATCTTTTCTGCCCTGCGGCCAATAAACCAGAATGATGCAGCGAGTACACAAAAGAACAAGGCCTTGTGCCAGCTGTCCCAAAAGTATTCAAAATACCGGGTGTACAGGTTTATAAACAGAAAGGTAATACCAAATTCTCTGGCAATATCATCCCTGTACTTCAAGCCAATGTAAATACTAATCAGGCAGAAGACCGCCGACAGTATACCCCAATAAAATAAGCTTAATTGCTTTATAGAATACCATTCTTCTAATGAGCTGAAGTTGCCGAATACGGAAAGTAACCACAGTGAAACAAACAAGTAGATCATACCACAGACATAGTTCGTCTGAAAAAAGATACCCATCTTTTTATTTTCTTTAATTAGAAAAGAAAATCCGGTAAGGCATAAACCAAAAATTACAAAGCGAAGTGGATAATTCATCCCAAGAAAGTACCAGTTCCAGCGCGACAAATAACCAGTTTCAGTGCCAAACCAAGCGCCTAATGAAATCAATACAAAAGCCCATATTAATCTTGATTTAAAGATGTAGGCCAATACCCCATAAATAAACACAGAAGTCAGTATAAGCAAAGAGAAGTGTGAACTGCCATTGTCGATAGCCTTGCCCAGGTAAGCAATAGCATTGGCGGTTAGCATTACCGCAGTAAAAACCATTGCCTCATTACTAAACACCAAATGGGATTTGAGCTTCTTTCGTTTAAAGCTAAAATAGTATAAGGCAGCTGCACCAGCTGCCGATAAAACACTTATCATCACATCCGAAGCAGTAAAAATGTGCTCCAGATAGTTTAAAATCTTGTTGTCAATTAAAAGAGCACCCAGGGATATAACGCCACAGGCCATTGCAATCCAAAAAGAATACTGAGCTAATCGGCGCCAGTCGAAACTTTTAGTCTCATAACTGTTTCGTAACTTTTTAGCATCATCTGGCGAAAGGAGATTCTCTTCCTGCCAATGATTGAGCATTTCGTCTAAAAAGTCGCTCTTTTCCTGGTCTATTTTCATTGATATACAAGGTACATTCTGTTACAGTAAAATCAAAATTTACAAATTACTTTAGCAGATCAGGAACTTTCTTGTTGTTACCCACAATCCATACGATATCGCCATTCTCAAAAGTAAGCGTAGAATCGGGATTCAGTATCCGCTCGCCATTTCTTTCAATTCCTACAACCAGACCCTGAGTCATCTCTCTGATACCTGAATTGCGAATAGTTTGACCATAAACAGGTGAACTGCTATTGATGACTATTTTCTGAAGGGCCATATCTTCTTTAGGGAAGCTGGATTGTACACTTTCATCTATACTTCCTTCAAATAATTCTTTCACGGCGGCCAGCTGATCGTCGGTTCCAATTACCAAAACTTTATCATTAGGATAAAGGCGTTCATCTCTACCCGGTGTTGGGATCATGATTTTTCCCCGTTCAATTAATGCAATATTGACACCATATTTCTCCCTTACAGATAGTTCAATAAGCGTTTTTCCAACAAGAGTTGATTCCGGCGCAACTGTAAGTTCTACTAAGTGAGTATCCCAAGGCAGTATTTCAGGTTGAGCATTTTGTGCTTCTCTTGCATTAAGGTTGAGCAAAAATCTGCTTTCAAGTTTGTTGTAAAAGCCTTGTAACCTTCTCGAGAAAACAAACATACAGGATACAATTAAGGCAATTGCAATAACAATTGAAACCCATGTGCTATAGAATTGATAAATTAAAATGCCGACAAAGAAGATAGCCAAAGAAATACGTAAAATCTCGAGTGCAATGAGTGGGCCTCGCGTATACTTCTTGTTTAACCATAAGTGAGAATAAGCCTTTCTTTCTATTCGTCTAATCGCAAGCGCCCATAAGAAAGGAGTCATGATAAACAGCGTAAGTATCAAGCTTATAATAATGCCATTATTACCATTAATCAGGTTTTGAGTGATAAATGGTTGCAGGTATTTCGAACCCAAAAACACTATAGCAATTAGAATAACCGAGTGTATAATGAGGTTAAAGGTGTACGATTTAAGTAACGTTTTCCAATCGCTCAAAGTAGTTATACCTGCCGTACTCGAACTATAGCGGTTAATGCCTTCAACCCATTTTTTAGGGAGCTTACGTTCCAGGAAAAAGTAAAATGGTTCAGAAAATTTAATTAGGTAAGGAGTAGTAAAAGTTGTAATTGCAGATACTGCAACCGCTATTGGATATAAGAAGTCGCTGGTTACTTTAAGTGTTAATCCTAACGTTGCAATGATAAAAGAGAACTCCCCAATCTGAGCCAAACTTAAACCAGTCTGTACCGATGTTTTTAAAGGTTGTCCGGAAACCAAAGCACCTAATCCTGAACTTAGAAACTTGCCTAAAACAGTGGCTAAAGTAATTACAACAATAGGAACAGCATAATCAATTAGAATGCTTGGATTGATTAACATACCTACCGATACAAAGAAAATTGCAGCAAATAAATCTTTAACAGATTTTGTCAGATGTTCTATTCTTTCTGCTTGAGTAGTTTCTGCCAGTATTGAGCCCATAATAAATGCACCCAAAGCAGGAGAGAAGCCAACCTTAACAGCCAACAATACCATCAATAAACATAAAGCGATGGAAACCACAAGCATGGTCTCGTCATTCATCAATTTCTTGGTTGCCTTTAGAAAAGTCGGTACAAGGAATATTCCACCTATAAACCACAAAACAAGGAAGAAACAAAGCTTTAGTATAGAAATTAACATTTCTGCACCTGCAAACTGCTGACTAACAGCAAGAGTAGATAGCAGTACCAATAATAAGATGGCAACAAGATCTTCAACAATCAGTACTCCAAAAACCAGCCCGGCAAACTTTTTATGTTTTACACCAAGCTCTTCAAAAGCCCTGATGATGATTGTGGTTGATGATACCGATAATATACCTCCAAGGAATATACTGTCCATTGTAGACCAGCCCATGGCCAATCCCGCCACAAAGCCGATAATCAACATAAATACAACCTCAACAATGGCTGTTATTGAGGCTGAGCCTCCAACCTTTACCAGTTTTTTAAAACTAAATTCAAGCCCCAAACTAAATAGTAAGAAGATTACCCCAATCTCTGCCCAGATATTGATACTTTCATTATCAGTAACAGTTGGGATAAATTTAACGTGTGGACCAACCAATAGTCCCGCTAAAATATAGCCAAGCACTAAGGGTTGTTTAATTTTTTTAAAAAGGAGTGTAGTTACTCCAGCAGCTGCAAGTATTAAGCCTAAATCAGTAATTAATACTGGTAAATGTATCATAGAAACGCATATTTTTTAATGTATAATTTATTGTGTTAACGTATTGGGTATAAATTATAATTACCAAAAAACATGTTTTGGGTAAAGGAAATTAAAAATATAGGAGTAACTCGAAAATGAAAAGGAGCTATAATAATTTGCAATTAGTGGGCATGAAGCTACCTGAATATCCTGCTTTTTAACAATAAGAAACAGGGCAAAAGAGGTTTTATTTACAACTTGTTGTAAAGCTGGCAGGTCTTCAAAAGAGGTTTTTTGGAATGACACTTTGTTTTTTTTGCTAAAAACAAAGTGTTTCTTTTTAGCATTAATACTCACTTCTCCATGCTTAGTTTTTTCCGCATCAAGCCCTTTCCCGCTTACTAAATGGGAAGAAAAAAGATGAATAAAAACTATTAGTATCAGAGTAAATAATGACCTCATTGTCGTAAATATACGAAAATAATGCCTTTTATTAGAATAAATGAGGGTTTAAAATGAGCTTATGACGTTTTTTTGAAATAAGCTAAAGTAGCATCTTTGTCTCTTTGCAACTGTTCCGTTAAGGCTTCCAAGCCTGTAAACTTAACATCGTGTCTCAGAAATTCAAGGAAGTTCATCTTAATATCCTGACCGTATATTTCCTGATTAAAATCAAAAATATTTACCTCAATATTTCTGGTCATTCCATTAATTGTAGGGCGCTGACCAATGTATGCCATCCCCTTAAATACCTCGCCGGTCATTTCAACAGTAACCGCATAAATCCCGTCAGAAGGGATTAGTTTATAGGTTTCTTCAATAAAAAGGTTGGCAGTAGGGAAGCCAATAGTACGGCCTATCTTATCGCCCTTAATCACCTTGCCATACAATGAAAAGTTGTAACCAAGGTAGTTGGCCGCAAGCGCAACATCACCATCAAGTAAAGCAGTCCGGATTTTTGTAGAGCTTACCGCAACATCATTAATATCCTGCTCAGGTATTTGCTCAATTTTATAATTAAAGTTCTTAGAGAAAGTTTCTAAATCCTGAAGACCACCTTTTCTATCCTTGCCAAAACGATGATCATACCCTACAATAAGGTGCTTAATGCCAATTGTGTCAACCAAAATGTTCTGTATATACTCAGCAGGAGTAAGGTTCGAGAAGTCGCGGGTAAAAGGAGTGATGATTAAATGATCAACTCCAAGAGTTTCCAACATTTTAGCCTTTTCATTAATCGTATTGATCATTTTTAAATCCTGATTCTCAGGATCAATGATTAGCCTTGGGTGAGGAAAAAAGGTCAGTATTACACTTTCACCACCGGTTGCCTTTGCCAATTCACACAATCGTTTAATAATTTTCTGATGACCATAATGTACACCATCAAAAGTTCCAATAGTTGCAACTGCGTTGTTTAGCTTCTTAAATTCCGAAAAATGATTATATATTTTCAAGGTAGTATAAATTAATGTAAAGCCTGACGTTTTACAACGCCACCTTTTATGTCGGCAATTTGCTGTTGAATCACAAACGCATCAGGATCAATCTGTCTAATTGCAGTCTGCAGCTTACTCATCTCAAGTTTGGTAACTACAGTATAAAGTATGTCAATGTCCTTTTTTATTCCGTATCCGCCTTCGCCTTTATAAATAGTTACACCGCGTTTCATTTGGTTGATGATGAATTTTTTAATGCGGTCGTTTTTGTCAGAAATAACAGTAACCCCTGTATATTGTTCAATGCCATTTACAATATAATCAACTGTGTTAGATGCCGATAGGTAGGTTAAGATAGCGTATAGCGCCTTATCCATTCCTAAAAATATTGCAGCAAACGAGAAGATAACTATGTTTAAAATCAGGATAATATTCCCAACTGTAAGGGTGCTTTTTTTACTGATATATAGCGCCAATACCTCTGTGCCGTCAATTACGCAGCCACCACGCATGGCTAGACCAATCCCTCCACCCAAAAATAGGCCTCCAAAAAAGGCAATCAATAGTGGGTCATGAGTAATGGGTTTAAATGGAGCAACAACCAGCAAAATAGCCAGTAGTGATATCGCAATGGATGTTTTGATGGCGAATACTTTACCGATTTGCCTATACCCCAGAATAACGAAAGGGATATTAATTAAAATAATCAGATAAGAAAGGTTAAGCTTTGTTATATTGCTGATTAATAGAGATATACCGGTTACGCCGCCGTCAATAAATCCACTAGGCAACAAAAAGCTTTTCAATCCAAAACAAGCTGAAACAATGCCACATATTATTAGAAATATGTTTTTAGCGATGTTAAGTTTTTTTGGTTTTACCTGGCCACGCATGACTACTCTTTTTTAAGTCTAAGATAGTTAACTAAATCCGCTACCTCAAAAGCATTTTCAAGTAAAAAGTTTCCGCTACGTGTGCGGGTAAGTTTTGATAAGTAAGCTCCGCTATTAAGGTGCTTACCAAAATCAGAAATCAACGATCTGATATAAGTTCCTTTACTGCAAACAATCCTGAAATCTATCTCAGGAAGTGCAATTCTGGTAATTTCAAATGCAGAAACGGTAACAAAGCGTAAACGCAATTCTGTTTCTTCGCCTCTTCTGGCTTTCACATACAAACGTTCACCGTTTACCTTTACAGCAGAGTGTGCAGGTGGATATTGTTGTATGTCGCCTGTAAAAGGGGCTGTAGCAGCATAAATAGCTTCTTCAGTTATTCCGTTTAATGGAAATTCCTGGTCAACAACAGTTTCCAAATCAAAAGATGGAGTAGTAGCACCTAATACCATTGTTCCGGTGTACTCTTTCTCTTCAGCCTGAAAAGTGTCAATCTGTTTAGTTAGTTTTCCTGTACAAAGGATTAATAAACCAGTAGCCAGCGGATCTAAAGTTCCGGCATGACCAACCTTCAATTTCAATGGCTTAAGCGAGTTGCGGATTTTTCCTACAACATCAAAGCTTGTCCATTTGTACGGTTTATTGATGAGCAATAGCTCACCTTCAGCAAAATTAAAATCTGGAAATGTTTTTGTTACTATTTGTTCTTCTTTATCCTCACCCATTACAATACATTCATTTCAACCCCCGAAAAATATAGTACCAATAGCAGAACACCTATGATGATTCTGTACCAGCCAAAAATCCGAAATCCGTGTTTTGATAAAAATCCTATGAAAGATTTTATCGCGATTATTGCTACGATAAATGCAATAACATTTCCGAAAAGCAATAATTTAATATTTTCAGCATTCAACAATTCATGTCCTTTTAACAGCTTGTAGCCGGTAGCTGCGCACATGGTAGGTACGGCTAGAAAAAAGGAAAATTCAGCAGCAGCATGTCTGCTTAGTTTTTGTTGCATACCACCAATTATGGTTGCAGCACTTCTGCTCAACCCAGGAAATGCAACAGCTAAAACCTGGAAACATCCAATTTTAAAAGCGGTTAGATTACTAATCTCACTTTCATGATTGACGGTTGGATTTTTAAAGAATTTATCGATAAACAACAACACAATACCACCAAGCAGCAATACTACTGCAATAAAGATGGGGTTGCCTAATGTATTATCTATAAAGTCGTTTAATAAAAAACCAAAAAATAATGCTGGTATAACTGCTATGATTAGCTTAATGTAGAATTGCCATTTACTAAAGTCAAAAAACTTTTTCCAATAAAGAACAACTACCGCTAAAATGGCACCAAGTTGAATGGCAACTTCAAAAAGCTTTACAAATTCATCTTTCCCAATTCCCATAAAAGAACTGGCAATAACCATGTGGCCGGTTGACGAAACCGGTAAAAACTCCGTTAGCCCTTCTATAATTGCTAGAATGAGGGCTTGAAAATAATTCATGTATTAACCTATTTTTTTAAGATGGCATAAACTCCAAAAGCAAAACCTGCCAATACTACCATAGGAGCAAGCAAAGTTTTTCTGAAGTCGTAAATATCTGTTGTGCCAACCATTAAAATGAAGCCAAATACAACAATAGCAATGCTGATAATTAATAACTGGTAGTTCTTTTTAGTGAAAACCAGTTCAGTTTTAGCGTCCTGATGTGCAGGAGTTGATTTTTTTTCTATCATTATCTGTAAAGATCGTAAATTTTTAAACGTAAATATTTGCTAACGGCAAATGAGGTGCTAATAGCTGTAATAAAGATACCTACACCAACAAGCCCAAGTAAAACAATACCAAATTCAGTATAATTTCTAAGAATAACAATTTCCGGTATTTCTCTTTGAGCGTAGTACAATATACCCAATAAGATTAGAATGGCAATAAATGCAGCAATTAATCCATGCAGGGCAGCCAGTAAAATAAAAGGTCTGCGGATAAAGCCTCTTGTGGCCCCAACCAGTTGCATACTTTTAATCAGGAATCGCTGAGAGTAAATTGCAAGTCTTATGGTGTTATTAATAAGGGCAATAGATATAATCAACAAAATAGCAGCAAAGGCTAAAATGATTAACCCTATGGTGTTGATGTTTTTATTTACCATGTCAATTAGTGAACTTTGGTAGATAACTTCTTTAACAACAGGGTTTTTAGCAATACTTGCTTTTAAGGTATCTATGCTTTTATTATTCGCATAGTTGGCCTTTAAATATACATCAACTGTGGATAGTAAGGGGTTGTAACCTAGGAAATTAACAAAATCTTCACCAAGATCATTGGTCAAGTTCCTGGCAGCCATTTCCTTATTTACGTATTGTGTGGTCTTAACTGCCGGATTAGCATTAAGCTCTTTTTGAAACTGTAAAACATCTGTTTCTTTAGCACCTTCATCAACAATGATGTTCAATACAATATTTTCCTTCACGTAGTTGGAAAGGTTTTTTGCATGTACCAATATCAAGCCCAACATACCCAGCATCAATAAAACCAATGCAATACTGAAGATTGTAGAAATATAAATGGTTTTTGTCTTCTTAGAAGCATCGCTCACTTCAAATTCTTCCATGTATTTGTCTTTATGTTTTGCGAAAATAAAAAATATAAGCAACTAATTTAAATTATATGCCTTTTATACTTTTAAATCGTAAAAACTTATAACGGATTACAGCTAAAAAAAGTTCATTGAAAAGGCATAATTGCCAAACTATTTTTAAACTGCTGTATTAGTCTAACTCTATATAACTCGATAATCAAAAAAAGCAGCCTCCATGTCGTGTCCATGTTTATGCCAAAAAACATGGACATGACATGGACTTAACATGGACTCAACATGGACTTTGACCAAATGACGGTAATACAAAAATACCTTATATTTGACTTTCCTTATGATTGATAAAAAGCTCATTTATAAATTAGGCAAGTGGTTGCTAATAATCATACTACTTAGTTTCGTAGCAGGCACCATGTCTGCATTATTTTTAACATCATTAGATCTCGCAACAAATTTTAGAACACAACATCCTTATGTTCTTTATTTATTGCCACTTGGAGGATTGGCAATTGGATTAATTTATCATTATTCGGGTAAAAGTGTTGAGCGGGGGAACAATCTGGTTTTCGATACCATACACAACCCAAAAGATATTATTCCATTTAGGATGGCTCCTTTGGTTTTGTTAGGTACTGTAGCAACACATTTTTTTGGTGGCTCGGCAGGTAGGGAGGGTACGGCTTTACAAATGTCGGCAGCCGCGGCAGATCAGTTTCATCAAATTTTCCATCTAAGCAAGCAGGAACGTATTACGCTCCTTATTGCCGGTTTAAGTGCCGGTTTTGCTTCTGTTTTTGGAACGCCATGGGCTGGTGCAATTTTTGGGATTGAGGTTTTGTTGCTTGCAAAATTTCCATATAAGGCGGTATTGCCTGCAATGGTAACGGCATTTTTAAGTGCGTATGTTACCAGTTTATGGGGTGTTGGGCATACCCATTACCATATAGATATTGTACCGGTAATATCCTTTAGAGGGATTGCTTACAGTGTATTTGCAGGTCTGATTTTTAGTGCGGCAGCTATATTGTTTGTGAGATTAACACATCACATATCTCAGATATTTAAAAAGATTAAGTATTCGCCACTGCGGCCTTTTATTGGTGGATTTATAGTTGCTGGTATCGTTTTACTGTTGGGTACTTATAAGTACATTGGTTTAGGGATACCAACAATCCTAGATTCTTTTGTGCAAAATTCTAAACCAGAAGATTTTGCTTTGAAAATCCTATTAACGGCAATTACACTTGGCGCAGGTTTTAAAGGAGGAGAGGTTACGCCACTCTTTTTTATAGGGGCTACGCTTGGTAGTGCGCTTTCATTTTGGCTTCCGTTGCCAGTTGGCTTACTGGCGGGGATGGGTTTTGTAGCAGTTTTTGCAGGAGCAGCTAAAACGCCTTTGGCTTGTTGCATCATGGCAATGGAGCTTTTTGGGGTTTCCTGCGGTATTTATGCAGCGATAGCTTGTGTAGTTTCCTACCTCGTTTCGGGAGCCCATAGTATCTATAATGCTTCAGAAAACAAGTCGCCAAAGCACTTTCTGTTTGGCAAATTTGCGCTTACCGATGTACATCGTAAGAAGCAAATTAAAACTTCTTAGTCAAACTTTTCTGTAACCACCTTAATTTCTTTATTTTCGCGGGATATAAAGGAATTAGCAGTAATGGATTACCAATTTAAAGAAATAGAACAGAAGTGGCAAAAGATCTGGGCTCAAAATCAGACATTTAAAGCAGAAAAAGATACAACAAAACCAAAGTTTTACGTTCTCGATATGTTTCCTTACCCATCTGGAGCAGGTTTACACGTGGGTCATCCACTCGGCTACATTGCTTCCGATATATTTGCGAGGTATAAAAGACTAAAAGGATTCAATGTTTTGCATCCAATGGGATATGATTCATTTGGATTACCAGCAGAGCAGTATGCTATTCAAACTGGTCAGCACCCGGCTTTAACTACAGAAACTAACATCAATACTTATAGAGAACAATTGGATAAAATCGGTTTCTCTTTTGATTGGAGTAAAGAGGTACGTACAAGCGATCCGGGATATTATAAATGGACACAGTGGATTTTTATGCAATTGTTCAATTCATGGTACAACCTTGAAACTGACAGGGCTGAAGATATTACCAGCTTAATTGAGAAATTCAATGCTTCTGGCAGTGCTGATGTAAAAGCAGTATGTGATGAAGAGGTTAAGTCTTTCTTGCCTAGCGACTGGGCTACAATGACCGGCGAAGAAAAACAAGAAGAGTTATTAAAATATCGCCTTACTTATTTAAGAGAAAGTACTGTAAACTGGTGCCCTGCATTGGGAACTGTACTTGCTAATGATGAGGTGAAAGACGGCTATTCGGAGCGTGGCGGGCATCCTGTTGAGCAGAAAAAAATGATGCAGTGGAGTATGCGTATTTCTGCATATGCAGAGCGTTTATTGCAAGGCCTAAATACAATTGACTGGCCAGAGCCGGTTAAAGAAATGCAACGCAACTGGATTGGTAAAAGTGTTGGGGCAAGTGTTAAATTTGCTATAGAAAGCGCTCCAGAAGGTATTGCTAGTTACATTGAAGTTTTCACTACACGTGTAGATACTATATTTGGTGTTTCTTATTTGGTGTTAGCGCCAGAGCATGAGCTTGTTACTGCGTTGACTACTCCGGCACAACTGGATGATATTAATGCTTACATCGCCAAAACCAAGAAGAAATCTGAGCTTGACCGGATGGCTGATACTAAAACTGTATCAGGTGCTTTTACAGGTAGTTATGTGATCAATCCGGTAAGCGGGGAACGCGTTCAGCTTTGGATTGCGGATTATGTGCTTGCAGGTTACGGGACTGGTGCGGTAATGGGTGTGCCTAGTGGTGATCAGCGCGATTGGCTTTTTGCTACGCATTTTAACTTGCCAATTGTTCAGATTCTTGATGCACAAAAAGATATTGAGCATCAAGCAGATGCTACTAAAGAAGGCAAATACATCAATTCCGGTTTCATAAACGGAATGAATTATACCGAAGCTACCCGGACTTTAAATGCCTGGTTAGAAGAAAAAGATGCAGGTAAGGCAAAGGTGAACTACCGTATGCGTGATGCTATTTTCGGCAGACAACGTTATTGGGGTGAGCCAATTCCTGTTTATTTTAAAGATGGCTTGCCATACTTGATTAAAGAAGAGGAGTTGCCTTTAATACTTCCTGAAATCGATAAATACTTACCGACTGAAACTGGCGAACCTCCATTGGGACGTGCAGAAGATTGGAGCTACGATGATCAATACGAATATGAGTTGAGCACCATGCCGGGATGGGCAGGGTCTAGTTGGTATTGGTATCGTTATATGGATGCTAAAAATGATTCGGATTTTGCATCTAAAGAAGCCATTTCTTACTGGAAAGATGTTGATTTGTATATCGGTGGTTCTGAGCATGCAACGGGGCACTTGTTGTACAGTCGTTTCTGGAACAAGTTCCTTAAAGATTTAGGGTATGTACAGGAAGAGGAGCCTTTCAAAAAACTAATTAACCAGGGGATGATACAGGGTAGAAGTAACTTTGTATATCGTGTGATTGATGAGGATGGCCGTGGTACCAATACTTTGGTTTCTCATGGTTTAAAAAAGGATTATAAAACTTCTGCATTGCATGTTGATGTTAACATTGTAGAAAACGAGATTCTGAATATTGAGAAATTCAAGTTGTTTAGACCTGAGTTTGCGGAAGCTGAGTTTGTTTTGGAGAATGGAAAATACATCTGCGGTGTGGAGGTAGAGAAAATGTCTAAGTCTAAATTCAACGTTGTAAATCCTGATATCCTGATAGAAAGCTACGGAGCGGATACTTTGAGGATGTACGAAATGTTCCTTGGCCCTCTTGAGCAAAGTAAGCCATGGAATACCAATGGTATTGAAGGTGTATTTAAGTTTTTACGCAAGTTCTGGCGTTTGTTCCATAACGAAGCATGGCAGTTTAATGTTAGTGATTCGGTACCAACAAAAGCTGAGTTGAAAGCTTTACATAAGATTATTAAAAAGGTGCAGGATGATGTTGAGCGTTTCTCGTTCAATACTTCGGTATCGAGCTTTATGATTGCCGTTAACGAGCTTACAGATTTGAAATGTAAGAACCGTCAGGTACTGGAAGATTTAGTAATTGTACTTTCTTCTTATGCACCACACATTTGTGAGGAGTTATGGGCTTTACTAGGTCATGAAGAAGGAAGTTTGTCTTATGCTAAATATCCTGAGTTTAATCCTGCTTATATGGTAGAGGATGAGTTTAGTTATCCAATTTCTGTAAACGGAAAAACTCGTTTGAATATGAACTTGAGCCTTACTTTAGAACCTAATGAGATTGAAGAAGTTGTCTTAGCTGATGAGCATGTTCAGAAATACCTTGAAGGTAAAGCCCCTAAAAAGGTGATTGTTGTAAAAGGACGTATTGTGAATATTGTAATATAAGTTGATCTAAAAATAGATGAAAGGTTCGGTTTAATAAGTCGGACCTTTCTTATGATCTGTCTTTTAGTGGGTAGGCCAGTTCTCTTTTGGCTTCGTTAACTACAAAGCAGCTTTGTAGTGACCCTACATTTTTAAGTTTGGCTAGTTTCTCTACAATTAACTTGTTGTATCCTGACATATCGCTAACCACAATTTTAAGTAGGAAATCAAAAGCGCCAGTAGTATGGTAGCACTCCAATATTTCGGGAAATTGAATTACTTCAGTTTGAAAGGCAATAAGTGCTTCACCACTATGGTCGTTTAGCTGAACCTGAGTAAAAGAAATCCACAGCTCGTCGAATTTATTGCGGTCTATAAGTGTTACACTTCCGGTAATATAGCCGAGATCTCTAAGTCGACTTACGCGTTCGAACATAGTGCTGCTACCCTTATGTAGTTTAAGGGCTAATTCTTTATTTGTAAGCCTTGCGTCTTTTTGTAACAGACGAAGAATGTCCAGATCTGTCTGATCTAAAATGGTTGGATTCATATAACCACGACAGCTTTTATGAGTTTAGTTGTAATGCAAATAAAGAACATTCAACCCATATTAACAAATGCAGAACAACAATATTTGGGGATTACTGACAGTTTTTTTTGAGAGCGAAATTTAATTCTGACCATGAGGGCGTGTTATGAATAATTTGCGGATAAATACCATATCCAAGGATATAACAAATCAACTTTAGAACTTAGCCCATGCAACCACAGGCTGCAATGTGCTAAGCATGAGAGAAATCAAGATAGAAAAATCTTTTACTAAACGTGATCATGATTCCCTTAGGAGGTATCTAAATGATATTGCCGGGTACCCATTGTTAAGTGCAGAGGAAGAGGTAATGCTTGGTCGTAAAATTCAGGAAGGAGATCTTGCTGCCTTGCAAAGACTGGTAAACTCGAACCTGAGGTTTGTGGTGTCGGTTGCTAAAAAATACGAAGGACAGGGTTTGCCTCTGGCTGATTTGATTTCGGAAGGAAACGCCGGTTTGGTTAAAGCGGCTGAACGTTTTGATGAAAGCAGGGGGTTTAAATTTATCTCCTTTGCTGTATGGTGGATCCGCCAGTCGATGATGATGGCTATCGGCACTTATAAGCGTATGATCAGACTTCCAATGAATCAGGTAAATGACATACAGGATTTGTGGCGCTCAGAAATGGAAATGGAGCAGAAATTAGAAAGATTGCCTACTGATGAGGAGCTTTCTGATTTTACAGGAATACCACTTGAACGATTAAAAGCCTATCAATACAGCCCTGGCTATACGGTTTCTTTAGATAATCAGAATGATGAAGAAGACAAGCCGGGTATAATGACCTTTCTTGAGGATACCTCAATAGATGCGCCGGATGCTATACTGCAATCTCAGGATTTAAAATATAGCCTTAGGCAATTGTTAAATCAGCTTCCGGATAGACAACGGCGAGTAATTCAGCTAAGCTTTGGCTTGCAGGGTAACGAAGCGATGCATTTGGAAGATATTGCTGATCTATTTGAGCTTAGCAAAGAAAGTGTTAGGAAGATAAAATACCAGGCATTGCATAGTCTTGGTAAGGAGGAGAGAGTGAAACGTCTCAGACAATATTTATAAAATGAACATGAAACAGAAAGAAAATATACTAATCATTGGAGCCCTTGGACAAATAGGAAGAGAGCTAACCGATGAACTACGAGAGAGATACGGGAAGGAAAATGTATTAGCTGCGGATATCAGATCGAAAGAAGATGTTTCTTTCCAAAAACAGCCTTATATACAATTAAATGTAATGGATAAGGATGCGCTTGAAAGCCTTATTGCTGAAAGTAAATTTACTCAGATTTATCATTTGGCGGCTATGCTTTCGGCCAGTGGAGAGCGTAATCCTCAGGCAGCATGGGCGTTAAATATGGAAAGCTTATTGAGTATCCTTGATTTATCTGTTAAATATAAAGTAGGAAAAGTTTTCTGGCCTAGTAGTATTGCTGTGTTTGGCCCTGATTCTACCAAACAAAACTGTCCTCAGCAAGGTATTACTGAACCAAGTACGATTTATGGAATCAGTAAAGCTGCGGGAGAGTATTGGTGTAAGTATTATTTCGAAAAACATGGACTTGATGTTCGCAGTGTGCGTTATCCTGGTTTGATTAGTTATACCGGCGCTCCGGGTGGTGGTACGACTGATTATGCTGTAGATATTTTTCATAGTGCAGTAAAAGGCGAAAAGTATACTTGCTTCTTGAAAGAAGATACTGCATTGCCAATGATGTATATGCATGATGCCATACGTGCAACTTTGGAATTGATGGATGCTCCTGCGAAGTCTTTATCTGTACGTACTGCATACAATTTGAGCGCCTTAAGCTTTACTCCGAAAGACATTTATGAAGCAATTACCCAGGAAGTTCCTGGTTTTGAGATTACTTATGCTCCTGATTTCCGTCAGCAGATTGCGGATAGCTGGCCTCAAAGTATTGATGACAGTGTTGCCACTAAAGATTGGGGATGGAAGCCTACGTTTGATTTAAAGAGAATGGTAAAAGATATGCTTAGCAATATTGAAGTATATCCATAATGATAAACAATTATTCGTAATTGGTTAATTTAGGTTCAAAAGCAGGGTGTTCGGATGGATGCCCTGCTTTTTTTTGATAGTAAGATGTTAATTTGTTTATAACATTTGTTGAAAGGATAAAGAAGATTCGTTAAATTAGATATATAAAATAATTCAAGTCTGATTTGACAAAAAAGTCCTGTGAGTGGGTGATCCACGAAGGGCAGGCACAGCATACATGAATGATACAAAAGCCAGCTTTTAAAGCTGGCTTTTGTGCTTATGAAACTTTGGCGGGCAAATTGCAATAAGGTGGATATAAAAACTGTTATTTGCGAGCCGCTTACAATGCAAGAATCAATAGAAGAGAGAATTCATTTTTTTCAAATGTTAATAGACAACATTCCTGTTGTCATTTTTAGGATTAATAAAGATGGAATATTTACCAGGTCGGTAGGGTTAGGATTAAAGGTGTTTGGAGTTAAAGATAATGAATCAGTAGGCAAAAATATATTTGAATTGTATCCTGTTGCAGGTACACGAATGCGACGTGCATTGGCTGGTGAATCGCTTAAATTTATCACAAATATGGAAATTCGAGGAAAAATAATATTCCTTGATGTAATGCTTAGCCCTGATCCATTCCATGAAGGTGGAGTTATTGGAACCCTTTTAGATATCACTCAACAAAATGGCGTAGAGGAGGAACTGCGAAAAGCTAAAATAAAATTGGGGCAAACAGTGGATTTGCTTAATGCAGGAGAAGAGATAAGTAAAACTGGTGGTTGGGAATATGATGTCGCATCAGATCTGGTTTATAGGACCAAAAATATGAAGTTGCTATTGGGGATTAATGAGGAAACAACTTCCCTAAATGATGCTGCAATTTTATACGAAGATGATGACGCTGAGCTGATTAGACAGGGGATGAAAAATGCAATCGAAAATCAAGTGTCTTATGATATTGAAATTACACCAAAAGGAACACAGAAGTGCTTAAGAAGCATCGGTGTTCCAATAGTTGAAAATGGTAAAACGGTTAGGGTGGTGGGCGCGGTAACCGATATTACCGAAATAAAACAGGCAGAGAAGGAATTGTTAAAAGCGAAACAGATTGCAGAGAAAGCAGCTATGGCTAAGCAACAGTTTTTATCTAATATGAGTCATGAAATAAGAACACCAATGAATGCGGTGATTGGAATGACTAATTTGCTTTTGCAGGAAAACCCTAAACCTGAGCAGATAGATAGTTTAAAGATTTTAAAGGTTTCGGGTGAGAATCTATTAGATCTGATAAATGATGTGCTGGATTATAGCAAAATCGAATCGGGGAAGATGTTATTTGAGCAGATAGATTTTAACTTAATTGAGTTGGTAAACAATATTAAGGAAATTCATTATTTAAGCGCCCAAGAAAAAGGTCTGAAGTTTAAAATAAAGGTGGACTCAGATTTGCCGGCAATGATAGTTGGAGATCCAATACGTCTAATGCAAATATTAAACAGCCTGATAAGTAATGCAATTAAATTCACAAATGTTGGTTCAGTAGTATTGGATGTTTCATTGAATGAGTTATTGGGTAATTTAGTAGATATCAATTTTGTTGTAACTGATACAGGAATTGGAATTGACGCAGATAAAACGGACTATATATTTGAAAGTTTTACTCAGGAAAGTGTCAGTACGACCAGATTTTTTGGTGGAATGGGCTTGGGTTTGGCAATAACAAAACGTTTAATAGAAATGCTTGGAAATGAGATTTCTGTTAAGAGCTCAGTCGGAGTTGGATCAAGTTTCTCTTTTAACCTGCAGTTTAAGAAAAGTAAAAAGAAGCATGAAAGTGCGGATTTGCCCGAGTCGCCTTTTAATTTCTCGAGCTTGGCTGGTTATAAGGTGCTTCTGGTTGAGGATAATGAAATAAATGTTATTGTGGCTAGTAAATTTATGCAAAAGTGGGGGCTTCACATAGATTGTGCATGGACAGGGACGGAAGCGGTTGAGAAAGTAATAGAAAATCATTACGATCTTGTATTAATGGATTTGGAAATGCCAAAAATGGATGGCTTTGAAGCTACTAAGGTTATACGTTCAATAGCTGATGATAAGTTTAAACAACTTCCAATTATTGCTTTAACTGCATCGTTGTTGAGTGAAATTAACAAGCAGATTTTGGAAGCGGGCATTGATGACTATGTTGCAAAACCATTTAGTCCTACAGAGTTGCATGCTAAGATTAGACTGCATCTTCAAATTAGTTAAAAGCATTTTATATTTTAAGTTAGCCGTGTGCTTCCATCAGGAATAGAGAATATTGTTGTAATTTGCATTATTAATCAGTCCCAAAATGAGGAGCATAGTATTAAAGGATTTTGGCAGTATAGATAATCTTGTTTACGAAGAGTTATCCATGCCATCAATAAATGATGGTGAGGTTCTCATACACGTTAAAGCAATTAGTATAAATCCTGTTGACGTTAAAACGCGTTCTGGTAAAGGGCGTGCGGCAAAGTTAAAAGATGAGCATCCTATAATTTTGGGTTGGGATGTGTCAGGAGTGGTTACTGCATCAAGATCTGACTTGTTTAAGGAGAGTGATGAAGTATTTGGGATGATAAATTTCCCTGGACATGGTAAGGCATACTCAGAGTACGTATCCGCCCCGGCAAATCATCTTGCATTAAAACCTGTTAATATTACTCATGAAGAGGCTGCGGCAGCTACTTTAGCAGCTTTGACTGCATGGCAAGCGCTTGTTGATCATGCGAAAATTAAGAAGGGTGATCGGGTTTTAATTCATGCTGCTGCAGGTGGTGTAGGGAACTATGCTGTGCAGATCGCGAAACATATAGGTGCTTATGTAATTGGAACTTCATCGGCCAGTAAAAAGGATTTTGTTTTAAGCTTAGGTGCGGATGAACATATTGATTATATGAGTCTGACTCTTGAAGATGCCACCAGTAATATTGATTTTGTATTGGATGCCATTGGAGGTGATACTATTGATAACTCTTTAAAGGTGATGAAAAAGGGAGGGACAATCATTAGCATTCCATCGGGACAGAATGATGCTGTAACCGAAAAAGCTGAAGCGCTAGGTATGATTGGTTATCCTATTATGGTACAATCTAATGGTGAGGATATGAAGCAAATTGCTGCTTTACTGAAAAGCGGGGCTATCAAATCTCACGTGTCGCAAGTATTTGATTTTGATCAGATGAAAGCAGCACATTTATCACTTGAAACAGGAAAAACTCAAGGCAAAATTATTGTGAGGGCTTAATACTCTAGTCTTTTTATAGATTTTATAGGCTATGTATCTGTTTTTTACTTTCGTATGAAATATTTTTATACTGAGGAGGGTTGATTCGACTACCTTTGTATAGATTAAGAGTAACGAAAGATATGATAAGATACGGATTTGTGGCCATTTTAATGGCCTTTTCTCTATTCTGCAATGCGCAGATCAATTTACAACAAGGAAAATGGAAAGCTTCATTGCATCGGGAAGATGGGAACGAGATTCCGTTTGAACTTGGAATTCAGCGACAAGGAAATACTACAATTTGTTATGTCGTAAATGGTACTGAACGACTTAAAACCGAAATGACATTGATTTCAAAAGATTCAGTTTTGATTAAAATGCCGGTTTTTGAATCTTCGTTTAGAGTTAAAATTGTCAATAAAGACAGTTTAAATGGGGTATGGATAAAAGGTGGGTCTGTTAAAGATTTGGTTATGCCTTTTTCTGCATCATCAAAAGCAAGCCGTTTTCCAAAAGGAATTGCCGGTAATTTTTCTATTAAGGGAAAATGGAAGATTGAGTTTACCAGAGCTGATTTGTCTGAACGATTGGCAATTGGCGAGTTTACGCAAAACGGCCAAAAAGTAGGAGGTTCTGTACTTACAACTGGTGGCGATTATCGTTATCTTGATGGAACCATCATTGGTGATTCTTTGTTGATTTCAACTTTTGATGGAATACATGCATTGTACTTCACTGCTAAAATAAAAGGGGACAGCATTATAGGTGCCCTGTATAGCGGTGCTAAGTCATTTGAAAAATGGACTGCTGTTAGAGATTTGAATGTTAAATTGGAAGCTCCGGTTACTGCTCTTAAAGAGGGAGAAAGTGGTCGTTTAAATTTTAGTTTTAAAGATCTGGAAGGTAATGTTGTTTCGATAAATGATAAGAGATTTAAGGATAAAGTTGTGATATTACAGTTAATGGGGTCATGGTGCCCGAACTGTATGGATGAGATGGCTTTCTTGAGCGACTATTACCGTAAGAATAAAAATAGAGGGGTTGAGGTCATTGCTTTGGCATATGAACTTTCGACTGATGAAGAGAGATCTAGAAAAAGTCTCCAAAAGTTTCAGCAACAATTTAAGGTGGAATACCCAATGCTAATTACAGGTGTTACTGCTGGAGATGCTGCTAAAACAGAAAAAACGTTACCTCAGCTAACTGCAATTAAAGTGTTTCCGACAAGTATCATATTAGATAGAAAAGGTTTGGTTAACCATATTAATACTTCATTTTATGGGCCAAGTACTGGCGAATATTATGTGCAGTATAAAAAGGAATTTGAAGAAGTAATGAACTCTTTGTTGAGTAAGTAGGTTTGATATTTTGGCAAAATCACTTAGCATTTTGACAAAAAAATAGACTTTTAGTAGTGCAAATCCGGCTTTCTTTGAGGTTGGTCATTATTTCATTTAATCATATTATGAAGAGGTATTATTTTAACAAATTAAACTGGACCCTGCTTATTGGGCTTCAATTGGTTATTTGTGTCGGTGTATCAAGCAGTAGTTCTGCTCAAATTTTCACTAATAAAAACTACGTTAAAATTAATCCTGGGGATACAGAGAAGGATATTGTAAAAAAAGCTGCCAATGTGGTGCCTGCTCCAAGACAATTGAGATGGCAGCAATTGGAATTAACTGCTTTTCTTCACTTCGGAATAAACACATTTACCAATAAGGAATGGGGAGACGGCTCTGAAGATCCCAAATTATTTAATCCAAAGGATTTGGATGCCAGGCAATGGGTAAAGGTTTGTAAAGAAGCTGGCTTTAAACAAATCATTTTAACTGCTAAGCATCATGATGGTTTTTGTTTGTGGCCGAGTAAATACACTGAGCATTCTGTGAAAAACAGTCCTTGGAAAGAGGGTAAAGGTGATATTGTAAAAGAAACAGCTGATGCCTGTAAGGAATTTGGTATCGGATTTGGCATTTATCTTTCTCCATGGGATCGTAATTCAAAGTATTTTGGAAGCATGGCATACAATGATTATTTCATTAATCAGCTTACGGAACTGTTAACTCAATATGGTCAGGTTGATGAAGTTTGGTTTGATGGTGCAAATGGAGAAGGCCCTTCAGGCAAGAAGCAGGTTTACGAATATAACAGATGGTATGATTTGATTCGTAAACTACAGCCTAAGGCTACTATTGCTGTTTCTGGTCCTGATGTTAGATGGGTAGGTACGGAAAGTGGTTATGGAAGAGAAACGGAATGGAGCGTTGTTCCGGGTGAGGAAACTAAAAATGAAAAAATTGCGGAGAACTCTCAACAAAAAGCTGAATTTGCTCCAAGAGATCTGATGGCAAATGATTTGGGAAGCCGGTCAAAAATTGCAAAAGCAAGCAGTTTGGTTTGGTATCCTGCCGAGATAGATGTTTCTATTCGCCCGGGTTGGTTTTACCACACCACAGAAGATAAGGATGTTAAAACTCCTGAGAAATTAATGGATATCTATTATAGTTCGGTTGGAAGAAATGGTGTATTACTGTTAAATATCCCTCCGGATACCCGAGGATTGATTAGTGATAGTGATATTAAATCATTGCAAGGATTTAGAAAGCAGCTTGATCTTACTTTTGCCGAAAATTTATTGAAAGGAGCTGTTGTTAAAGGTAGTAATAGTCAGAAAACAAGTATGTTGCTTGATGGGAAAGATAATACTGCCTGGAAAACAAAAGTAGGAGATAGTAATCTTGTTTTAGAACTTAAGCTGGCCAAGACTCAGGAATTTGATTTACTAAAATTACAGGAGAATTTGCAAGTAGGACAGCGGGTAGAGAAATTTGTTCTGGAATACAAAGTCGGTAATGAATGGAAAGTAGCTACAGAAGGAACTACGATTGGTTATAAACGTTTATTGCGTTTTGCACCTGTTGCTGCTTCGGAAGTAAGGTTAAGGGTTGTGTCGTCAAGATTAAATCCTGCTATTGCAGAAATAGGGTTGTATAAACGATAACCCTATTTCTGCAATAGCACGGTGTAAAAGATTTTAGTTATCTAAATAGTTAAGCTCAAATGATGAGAATTGTGCGTCCTTTGTTGTGGTGCCTTTGAAGTTTAGGCCCGGTCTAGGACTTCTATCCCAAGGTGGAAGAAAATCGATAGAATATGCTTTCTCGCCAGTAGTTAATTCTTTCCAGTCTGTAGATTTTTGTCTCCAGTAAACACGGCATGTAAGATCTGGTTTTACAACCATTTTTAGTTGAACAGGTTGGGCAGGATTCTCAATGTCAGCTGCGCTTAGGATAGTCTCTTTATTGTCTTTTACTGCCCAGAATTGGACTTTGTTACCTATTGTTCCAATACCAATGGCAACATTTGCGTCACCATAAATTACTAATCCTTTTAAAGCATTATTGTTGTTTGCAACAGTTGCTGTCATTTCATAATTTAAAAGATAGGGGCGGATGGTTAATGCTATACCAGCATTGTTATCACTTTTAATACTGCCTGACAAGCGAAGGTTCCCATTTTGCTGTGCTATTTTAGGAGTGGAGTTCCTGAAATCCCATTGCCATTCTACAGATGGACTTTTTGTTGCGAAATTAGCTTTGAAATTCTTGCTTGATGGAGTGCTTGATTCCGGGGATAGCTCTTTAAATTCCGGCCATTCATTTTTGCCTGGCCAGGTAAGCTCTGCAAGCATACCCTGTCTTCCGGTAAAAACGGTACTGGCTTTATTATATGCATGATAAATGTAGTAAAACTTGCCGTCAGGACTATTTACAAAAGTGCCATGACCGGAGCATTTCCACCATTCATTTTCCTGTAAAATAGGGTTTTTGGTATGGTTCTCATATGGCCCCTGAAAGGTTTTAGATCTGGCAACTCTAACATTGTAATCGCATTTACTACCGCAACAATTGCCTACAGAGTAAAACATATAGTAATAATCATCTTTTTTAAGGATGCTTTGTCCTTCAAGTCCAATACCTTTATCATCTTTCATCATGGTAAATGCTTCACCTTGAAGAGATAATCCATCATTGGCTAGTTTACTGCCCAGGATTTCTATTGGCCTACCATCTAGTCCATAAGCCTTCCATGTGATATATAGTTGTCCTTTGTCATTAAATACGAAAGCATCTATAGCTTCTTTTCCATACTCAATGATGATTCCATGGTCTTTGAAATCTTTGTCTGGATATTTGGAAGTTGCGACTCCTATGCAGGATATGCCGTCTTTTTTGCGTCTTGCGGTATAGTAAATAAAGTAGGTTTTGTTGTGGTAATAATATTCAGGCGCCCAGAAAGAAGCGTTTGCCCATTCGGGAGCTTGTTTGAATACATAGCCTGTTTGTTTCCAGTTTTTTAAATTTGTCGATTTGAACATAGGAAAGTGCGGGGCCCATTCGGACGAAGTACCGATGGCATAGTACTCGTTTCCTTTTCGGATAATTGAAGGGTCAGCAAAATCTCCTGGAATAACTGCCGTTATCTCCTGGGCAAATAATGGTTGTACTGCTGCAGCAAATTGTGTTGCAGCTACAAGAAGTAGGTATTTAAGTAATCTCATAACCTGCAAGATAGAATTTTACTGGAATTTTTTAACAGTTTATTATGCGTACCTTGTCAGTTAATTGAAAAATCATGGAAATTAAAGAGTTAGCTGAATCTTTAGAGGTGGCAAAGGCAAGTTTAGCTGATCAGCAACGTAACTTGAAACAAGTTCAAAATCTTGTTGATGACCTGGGAAAGGAAGATCAGACATTTGATATTAAACTCGAGATATCCAACCTGAAGAAGGATGTTAACAGTCAAACAACTCTAATTGTGCAAAGGCAAAAGGAAATAGCTGAACTTGAAGCAAGTATTGCGCTTTTGAAGTAAAGGGATTATTTTCAGAGTTCGGTGGATTTAAAGTCATATAGTAATATGGAAACAGAGTTTGGCGAAAATAGGCTGTAGTTTTGCAGCCTACTTTTAAGCAATATGAAAAAACTATTGAATACCATTCCTTACTCTGTATTAGATCTTGCTACTGTAATTCAAGGCAAGACTCCTGCCGATACCTTTAAGAAAAGTTTAGATCTTGCCCGCCATGTTGAAGAGTGGGGGTATAACCGCTATTGGTTGGCGGAACATCATAATATGATTAGTGTAGCGAGTTCTGCAACTTCTGTAGTGATAGGACATATAGCAGGAGGAACCAAAACAATAAGAGTTGGTTCAGGAGGTATAATGTTGCCAAATCACTCGCCATTAGTTATAGCTGAACAATTTGGTACATTGGCTTCTTTATATCCTGATAGAATAGATTTAGGATTGGGTAGGGCTCCGGGTACTGACCAGGCAACAGCTGCTGCGATTAGAGGTGAACGTATGCATGCTGCACAGGATTTTCCGGGAGATGTATTGAGATTGCAGGCTTACTTATCTGCTGATAATCACAGAAGTAGTGTAAGGGCAATTCCTGGAGAGGGACTAGATATTCCCATATGGATATTAGGATCGAGTACTGATAGTGCAAGGTTGGCTGCGGCTTTAGGTTTACCTTATGCTTTTGCAAGTCATTTTGCACCTGCACAGTTTTTAACTGCAATAAATATATACAGACAAAATTTTAAACCTTCTGAGCATTTGACTGCACCTTATGTTTTAGCGTGCGTTAATGTTGTTGCTGCGGATACTGATGCCGAGGCTAATAAACTAGCTACCTCATTGTATCAATTGTTTAGAGGAATTGTAACCGGTCAGCGTAGGCTTTTGCAACCCCCAGTTGAAAGTATGGATGATATCTGGACTGACTATGAGGAGGAGCAGGCCGGGCAAATGTTGTCTTGTACTTTTACAGGAAGTAAAGAAACCATAAAAGAGGATTTACAGCAGTTTCTAGATCAAACACAAGTTGATGAGATTATGGCAACTTCACATATTTTTGATCATAATGCAAGATTGCGTTCTTATGAATTGTTAGCAGAGGCTTTTAAGTAGGATGTTCCTTGGCTTTGAAATTGGCCAGGGTATTTGGTGTTAATGTGGAAGAAGTCTTTGAATTAGGAGATGGCAATTAATTTGACCGATAAAAAGGAGCATTTCACCGCTTCCCGTTTGTATGTAATCTAATTTCTCTTGATAGAAAGTGTAACAAAACCGACCTTGCGCCGACTAATTGAAGAAATATTATTTATATGAAACGAATTTTACTATTAATTGTGGGATTGGGAATGATGCTTAGTGCAAATGCCCAGTTTTCTTTGGGAGGTGCACCGCAAAAACCCAAAGTGACTGGACGTATTACAGCATTGATTTTAGACTCGCTAACAAAAAAACCAATAGACTACGCATCAGTATCTTTAACAAAAATAACAGACAATAAATCGGTAAACGGTGGAGTAACTGATGAAAAGGGAAAAGTGGTTTTGCAAAACGTTGCTCCTGATCAGTATAAGCTTTCTATTGGATTTATGGGTTATAAAACCAAATCCATAACTGTTAAAACCAGCCCAGAAAAGCCAGATTTAAATGCAGGAATTATATATGTAAGTCCTACAGAAAGTAACCTTAAGGAGGTTTCGATCGTTGGAGAAAAAGCTTTGATTGAAAACAAAGTTGATAAGTTGGTTTATAATGCTGAGGCTGATATTACTAATGCTGGTGGAGATGCAACAGACGTAATGCGTAAGGTTCCTATGCTTTCTGTTGATATTAACGGAAATGTGCAATTGCGCGGAAGTTCAGTACGCGTTTTAATTAACGGAAAACCTTCAGGAACAATGGCTAACAGTGTAGCTGATGCCTTAAAAATGATTCCAGCAGAGCAAATCAAAAGTGTTGAGGTAATTACCAGCCCTTCTGCGAAATACGATGCCGAAGGTTCGGGTGGAATTATCAATATCATTACGAAAAAGAAAACAGCTGAAGGTGTTAGTGGTAGTTTGAATACCTCTGCAGGTACGCGTTCAAACAATGGTGCTTTTAATTTAAATGCAAAAACTGGTCGCTTGTCCTTAACAGGTAATTTAGGTGTAAATCATGCCTATCCACAGAATTCGAGAGTTGTCGTATTTAATAGTTCTGTAGTAGATGGTGTAACTAATACGGTTTCGCAAAATGGTTTTTCTAAATGGTCGAGAGTTGGTTACAATGGAAGTGTTGGTCTTGATTATGATTTTAACAGCTATCATAACATTAGTTCTACCGTTAAGTTTAACAGGTTCTCAAATGGTGGCCCTGGTAGTTCGGATATTCTAACAAATAATGTCTTTTCTCAGAATATCAGAGACATGGATATGGGTTTTAATAACATGGACTGGAACGTTGATTATAGAAAGACAAGTAAAAAAGAAGGTGAAGAATTAAGTGTATCTGCCCAGCTTTCGAGAGGAAGAAATACAAGTGATTTCTCTAATCGGTTTGTAAGTGAAGGAGTGCCTGATTTTACTTTAATTGGAGGTAACACAGGTAAAAACAATGAGTACACTTTGCAAACAGATTATACTTATCCTTTTAGCAAAACAACAACACTTGAAACCGGTTTGAAAGGTATTTTTAGAAATATACTAAGTGACTATGATCAGAATGCTCAGGACTTTGATTACGATCAGAATGTAGGTTCTGCTTATGGAGTGCTTGGATTTAAATTAACTAAAAAAATTACTGCTAAAGCAGGTTTAAGAGCAGAGTATACTAAGATTGATGGTCTTGCCGGTAATATTTTACCTTTTAAAAATGATTACTTCAACTTATTCCCTAGTTTAGTTTTGTCGCAAACTTTAAAGGGTATGAGCACTGTTAAGGTGAGCTATAATCGAAGGATACAAAGACCGAGTTTGTTTTACCTGAACCCTTTTAGAAATGAAAGTGATGTTTATAACCCAATGCAAGGTAATCCAAAATTATCTCCTGAACTGAGTGATAATATTGAAATAGGATATTCAACCTTTATCAAGGGTTCTGTAATTAATGCGTCGGTATTTTATCGTAATACAAAGAATGTTATTGAAAGTTTTATCAAACCGATTGTTGAAGATGGTGTAAATAAAAACTTAACCTCATATCTAAACGTAGGTACTAGCCAGTCGTATGGTTTTAATGTATTCGGTTCATATAATCCGAAGCCAAAATGGACTTTAATGGCCAATTTTGGTATGAATACTTATGATGTTAGTAATGCTGAAAATAACATAAATACAGGGACTTTCCTTAATTATACTGCTTTTGCCCGATCTGCATACGCTTTAGCTGGTGGTTGGAACACCGAACTTTGGGGTGTGATTAATTCGCCAAGAAGGACTTTTCAGGGAAAAACTGATGCCATGTACTTTTATGGTGGTGCTGTGAAAAAGGAGATTTTTAATAAGAAAGCAACTATAGGTTTAAATGTTTTAAATCCATTTAGTCGTGATTTAAATATTAAAACAGTGAATAATACCGCAACCTCTACTCAGAATACTGATATTCATTATCCGTTGAGATCTTTCGGTTTAAACTTTAGCTATAACTTTGGTAAGCTTAAGTTTACTCAAAAGAAATCGATCAAAAATGATGATTTGAAAAAAGAAGAGCAAGGTGGAATGGGTGGTGGTGTGCAGCAATAAATGTTGCTCATTACAGTAATGACATTGAATAGGGGGCTGATCATGATCAGCCCCCTATTTCTTTTTAACGGTTTTTAGAATCATTAAATTTTGTGGATTTATAGTATATCCGCTAATGTTATTTTGAGTCATGATTACTGATTGATCGTAGTAGATGGGAACTACATTTGCATAATCAATTACCATCTGATCCATTTTTTGGTATAAATGGTAGCGCTTGGCATTGTCGCTAACATAATAGCTCTGCTCAAATAATTTATCGAAATCATCATTGTAGTAAGCTGTATAATTTGGTCCATTGGGCACTTTGTTTTTGGAATAGAACATAGCGAGATAATTCTCTCCATCCGGATAATCAGCTATCCAGGATCCCCTGAAAAAGTTCACTTCATTTTTAGACATCAGATCTCTTAAGCTGGCATTAGGACTCACATCCACTTTTACTTTAATACCAATTGCTGCCAGCTCGCCTTGTATAAATTCTATAAGGTCTTTATAAGTAGTAGAAGTGCTGAGGGTAACCTGAGGCATTCCTTTTCCATTTGGAAAACCACTCTCTGCTAACAAATCCGCAGCTTTTTCTGGGTTATAATGATAGCCTTTAACCGCTGTACTATCAAAACCCGGCATCCCTTGCGGGATAAATCCTGCAGTTGCAGGGATGCCAATACTGTTGCGTAGATATTTAATTAGTTTGGATTTATCAATCGCATAGTTTATTGCTTGTCGTACTTTTTGATATTTTAAGGGAGAGTTTTTGGTAATGGCTATGTTAGTGTCAACAAGTATTCCTACGTATTCGGTGCAAAGGTATGGGCCTTTTCTGAGGTTGAATTTACCTTTATATTTTGCGGTCATTTTGCCGCTTTTTGTTAATATATCATCTCGGTAACTTCCATCAACTTTATCAAAAAAGTCAAGATCCTTTTTTAGGAAGTTCATGAAGGCGCTTTGCTTGTCGGTAATAAATGTAACTTTTACAGCATCGAGATAAGGAAGTTTGGTGCCGTTTGCTTTCTCCCAATAATTTTCGTTTTTAAGTAGTACCAAAATTTCGTCTTCTTTCCAGTATTTGAATTTAAAAGGGCCTGTTCCAATAGGGTGGCTACGGAAGTCCTTCCCGTAATGCTCAACAATCTCTTTTGGTACTACTGAGCAATATTGAGTAGTAAGTAGTTTCATAAAAGCAGGGAATGGCTTTATGAGTTTAACCTGAAAAGTAGTGTCGTCTATTGCAATAAAATTGTTCATGTCTTTTACCTTGTCGCTAAATATCCAACCGCCGGAAGAGGCAACTTTAGGGTCTATGAGACGGTAAAAACTATAAACAAAATCTGATGCTACAGCTTTTCTGCCTACCCCCTTTGGGAAAATAGGGTCGTTATGAAAATACACATCATTACGAAGGTTAAAGGTGTACGTCAATCCATCAGAAGAAATTTGCCAGGTTTTAGCAATGCAAGGAAGGATATTAAGATTGCTATCTACCTGCACTAATCCATTAAAAACTTGATTAATCATCCACAACGCATTCTGGTTACGAGCAAAAGCAGGATCAAGAGAAGTTAAGTTCTGATCAAGATTCATGTTAAATACTTTTTTGTCCTTATTTGAAGAAGGACCACTACATGAAAAGGCAGTAAGCAAAAGCAATCCGCAAAAAATATTGATTATAATACGATGCATCAGTTTAGGAATACTAATTTTGCACAAAGTAATAAATAAATCAATATGTCTTTTTTAAATGCGGTTATAAGTAAGGTAGAGGAAGAACAATTACGTGAAAGTCTTCAGGATCGGGTAGATATAATACAGCATAAAATTAAGTTCATGGATAAAGTTGCGGTGGCTTTTTTGGATACCGAGAATAAGCTTAGCAAAGATCTTGAGGCGCTTGTTAATGAGGCTGGTGGTGTTTTGCAAGATGATGTTAACACTGCCAGAGTTGTTGTTTATTATGAGAAAAGTACCAGTATGCTCCAATTAATGGGTATTGTTCCTGCTTTGCTAGACAAAGATTGGCCATCTGTGGAATACAATCGCGTCTATCTGTGGGATGATGAAGCTGCGGTTGCAGACGAAGCCGGAGTAGCTGTTGATGCGCTGGAAGATATTGCAGAAATGTTATATCCGGGATACTTTGTTTTTGGTAATGAAGGGAAAACCTGGATAAGCTTTAAAACCCAATAAATTTATTTATCTGCTGGTCGGTAAATTTTAGGGTGTCTTCTTTAAAGAAATCTCCCTGCTCATTTAATTCAGCTTTAATGGTTGCAATGTGTAACCTTAAAGGCAGGACATTTAAATGCAGGTAGCTACATACACCGCCAAAATGGTCAATGCCGCGGATGTTCCCGTATTTTCCTGACGATACGCCTACAAGGGCTGCTTTTTTATCGTAAAAACTTTCGGGAAAATTGCAGGCATCAATAAATACTTTTAGTACACCAGGGAAGCTGCCGTTATATTCTGGTATTATAAAAAGAAACTTGGTGGTTTTGGTGACCATTTCTTGAATGGCCTCGAATTCAGGACTTCGTTTTCCATACAAGTCGGAAGCAATAAGGTTATCAGGCAAATCTTCGAGGTTAAAGATGGTAGATTCTAAGCCTTTTAGTGCCAGTGTTTTCTGATAATATCTGGCGACTTTTAGCGTATTACTTTGAGGTCTATTGGTTCCTGATATGATGGTTACCATGTATAAATTGTTAATAAGATGTGTAAAACACTTAAGGCATTAATACTAATTTTGCCATTTAGTTTGTATCTTAGCTATTCGTTAAAATATGCCTAAATAAACACAAAAATAGCATTTTTTATAGATTTACGTCGAGTAAATACAAGCCGTTAGAGAATAATTGTAATTATTAATAAGATAGATGAGTAAAATTATTGCATTGGCAAATCAGAAAGGTGGCGTGGGTAAAACTACTTCATCAATTAACTTAGCCGCAAGTTTAGCCGTACTGGAATATAGAACATTATTAGTTGATGCCGATCCTCAAGCCAATTCTACTTCAGGTATTGGTTTTGATCCAAGAAGCATCAAGAATAGCATTTACGAGTGTATCATTAATGATATTGATGCAGTAGACGCAATTCAGAAAACTGAAACGCCTAATCTGGATCTTCTTCCGGCACACATCGATTTAGTTGGTGCTGAGATTGAGATGATCAACCTGAATAACAGGGAATATAAGATGAAGGCTGTTCTAGAGAAAGTTAAAGATCAGTACGATTTTATCATTGTAGATTGTTCTCCATCTTTAGGTCTAATTACCATTAACGCACTGACAGCTGCGGATTCAGTAATTATCCCGGTACAATGTGAGTATTTTGCTCTTGAGGGTTTAGGTAAGCTTTTGAACACAATTAAAATTGTTCAAAACCGTTTAAATCCTGAATTAGAGATAGAAGGGATTCTACTTACAATGTATGATGTGCGTTTGAGGCTTTCTAATCAGGTAGTGGAAGAGGTTAAAACCCATTTCCAGGAGTTGGTTTTTGATACGATCATTCAGCGTAACACTCGCTTAAGTGAGGCTCCAAGTTACGGTATATCTGTAATTATGCATGATGCGACTTGTAAAGGTGCAATTAACTACTTGAACCTGGCACGTGAAATTGTTCATAAAAACGGAATGGTTAAAGAAGTACAGAATACAACTACAGCAATTATTTAAAAATATTTTTAATGACATCTTTTCAGCGAAAAACAGGTTTAGGTAAAGGGTTAAGTGCGCTTTTGGATGACTCAGATGCTGTAAACCCGCCTAAGAACGGAGTTAATCCGGTAAGCGAAACAAAGCAAGAGGGCGGTAATAACAACAATATCGGACATATCAATATCAGGGATATTGAGACTAACCCGTATCAACCTCGTACTGAATTTGATCAGGTTGCTTTAAATGAACTTTCTGAATCCATTAGGATACAAGGATTAATCCAGCCAATTACTGTAAGGAAGCAACCTGGAGGTAAATATCAGCTGATTTCAGGAGAAAGAAGGTTAAGAGCTTCTAAGCTAGCAGGATTAACAGAAATCCCAGCATATATACGTAGTGCCAATGACCAGCAAATGCTGGAGATGGCGCTTATTGAGAATATCCAGCGTGAAAACCTTAATGCTATCGAGATTGCATTGAGTTTTCAGCAAATGATAGACGAGTGTAATCTGAAGCAAGAACAGCTAGGAGAAAGAGTTGGTAAAAATCGTACTACGGTAACCAATTACCTGCGTTTGTTAAAATTACCTCCCGCAATACAAGTTTCCATAAGAGATCAAAAAATTTCTATGGGACATGCCCGTGCTTTAATAAATGTTGAACAGGCAGAAAAGCAGCTTTTTATTCACGACGAAATTATAGATAAGGGATTATCTGTACGTAAGGTTGAAGAGTTGGTAAGAAGTATAAACAGTGTACAAGTAAAGCCTAAATCAAATAGACAACCTGTCGGTGTTTCATTTGAATATCAAAAACTCCAAAAGGACTTAGCGTCCAAATTTGCCACTAAAGTTAAACTAAAGGTCGGCGAAAATGGTAAAGGGGCTATTGAGATCCCATTCATGTCTGAGGATGATCTGAGTCGTATTTTGGAATTATTAGATTGGTAATGTACAAAAAACTGCTGCTATCGGTCTTGTTTCTTTTTATTGCAGTGACAGTTAGTGCTCAAGAAAACCCTGTAATGAAAAGGGATACACTGATTAATAAAACTAAACCAGTGATTGAGCCGATCAGACCTCAAAAGGTGGATACGCTTAAAAAGCCTGCCTATGTAAATCCAGGTAAGATTGCAGGAAGACGGGCAGTGCTCAGTTCATTAATGCTTCCCGGTCTTGGGCAGATTAGAAATGGCGTTACGGTTTACAGACTTGCAAAAGTTGCAGGTATATATACCGGTTTTACGCTGCTTACCATTTCATTTATTGATAATAGTAAAAATTACACGCTCTTTTACGATGAAATAGTTTATCGTAGAAATCATAAAGGAGAAGTAAGTGATGGTTTTCCTTACAGGAATATGGATGAGCAGGGCTTGATTACGGCCAAAGACCTTTTCAGAAGAAATAAAGAAGTAATCATTTTCTCATATATAGGCTTGTATCTGCTAAATGCAGTCGAGGCGTATATTGATGCCCGACTCAAATACTTTGACGTTGACGACATCGGCATGAAGTTGTCTCCAGGACTAATTAGTACTGAACATATGTACGGTTTTAATAATATAACTCCAGGAATAAAGCTTACTATTAGATTCTAGCATATTTTATGCATGTTTCAATTGGGATATGCGGGCTTTTAATACCTTTAGCAAAAAATAAGAAATATTATATATGAATCGGTTTAGTTTTAGGTTTGATTCAAGAGAAACAAAAGAATACAGTCAATGAAAATAGCATTACTAGGTTACGGTAAAATGGGTCAAATTATTGAACGTTTTGCATTAGAAAGAGGACATGAAGTAGTTTTAAAGATAAATATTGATAACCTCGACGACTTAACAACCTCTAATTTACAAAAAGCTGATGTAGCTATTGACTTCAGTGCTCCAGATGCAGCAATAAATAATATTTATGCCTGTTTTGATGCTAATGTTCCTGTTGTGGTAGGTACTACTGGTTGGTATGGACAGTTACAGGAAGTAAAGAATGAGTGTTTAAATCGTAACAATTCACTTCTTTATGGATCAAACTTTAGCATTGGGGTTAATATTTTCTTTCATATGAATAAAGTGCTTGCAAAGCTAATGAATGGCTTTCCAGCTTATGAAGTTCAGGTTGAAGAGATACATCATATTCAGAAATTAGATTCGCCAAGCGGTACAGCGATGACTATCGCAGAGGACATTATTGAGAATCTGGATAGGAAGAACGAATGGGTAAACGAATTAGTGGGAACACAGTTTGAAGATGTATTAAAGAAAGATCAATTGCTGATTGAATCACATAGGATTGAAAATATACCTGGTACACATACGGTTGTATATAGTTCAGAAGTTGATGAGATTGAGTTTAAGCATACTGCTCATAATCGTTCTGGTTTTGCCCTAGGTGCTGTAGTGGCTGCCGAGTGGTTAGAGAAAAAACAAGGCTTTTATAATATAGCTGATATATTTAATTTTAAATAAGAAAGAAATATGAATTGGAAATTCTGGCAAAAGGAAAATAAGGATGCCAAGCCAAAAAAGAAAAAGTCCAGAAGTCGTGAATGGGTTGATGCAATATTGTTTGCTGTAATTGCAGCAACAATAATTAGGGTATTCTTCATTGAAGCCTACACAATCCCAACAGGCTCTATGGAAAGGTCGTTACTGATTGGTGATTTCTTGTTTGTTAGCAAGGTAAATTATGGACCTCGTGTTCCAATGACCCCCGTGGCATTTCCTTTTGCTCATCATACAATGCCTATAACAGGCACAAAGGCTTACTGGGATGGTGTGCAGTGGAAGTATCATAGATTGCCAGGTTTGTCAGAAATTAAAAGAAATGACGTAGTGGTATTTAACTATCCTCAGGGTGATACAGTAGCATTAGAGGCTCAGGATATTGACTATTATAGAATGGTGAGGTCTGAAGGATGGGATGCGGTTAATAAGCAATATACTATTGTTAGCAGACCTGTTGATAAAAGAGAGAACTATATCAAAAGGTGTATAGGTATTGGTGGTGATATCATTAGTATGAAGGATGGTCTTGTATCTGTAAATGGTAAACCAGAAAAGCTTAAGGGTACAGGACAAATGACTTATGCTGTTACATTTAAAACCCCAGATGTAAATTTCTCTGTTTTTGAAGATCTTGGTTTTAATATATCAGAGGATGTTAGTCAGTCATCCCCAAATGTATATACTTTTACAGGAACTGAACCAATGATGGCTAGTGTAGCTAAGCTTGATTTTGTGCAGTCTGTTAAAGAAATAACGCAACCAGAAGGATACCAGGAGAAAGACGTTTTTCCTTTTGATCCAAAAAGAAACTGGAATGCTGATAACTTTGGCCCGTTCGTTATTCCTAAAAAGGGTTGGACAGTTCAACTTGATAGTGTTTCTATGCCCCTTTATGAAAGAAGTATTAGGATTTATGAGGGTAATAAATTAGAAAAGTCAGGCAATGGTTGGTTAATTAATGGTAAGCCGGCAACTAGCTATACTTTTAAAATGGATTATTACTGGATGATGGGAGATAATAGACATAATTCATTAGATTCTCGTTATTGGGGATTTGTTCCTGAAGACCATATTGTTGGTAAAGCATTGTTTATTTGGATGAGTTATAATACGAATGGATCATTCTTTAGTAAAATCAGATGGAATAGATTACTAAGAGGAATAAATTAGTTTTAGAAACTTAATACAAACAAAGAGGCCTGTATCATGATCATGATACAGGCCTCTTTGTTTTAAGCTGCTAAGCCACCGTTGTCAGAATGAGCATCTTTGGATCCGAGATAAATATCTGTACATACTTTTATTAAACATTTTAAAAATATGACGTTTTATTTATTAATTAAGCATTTTTGTTTTTTTTAAACATTAACTATTTGATACTTTTTAAAAAAAACAATAAAGTTCTTTGTTTTGTGGAAAAATTATTTTAAGTTTAGATAACCAAATTAGTTTTTATAATAGGTATTAACTAGTCCTAAACTAAACCACATGAATGTATTGTATCTAAAATGCGTATGCATTGTGCTGTTTTGCTGCCTAGCAATTCCCACATTTGCCCAAAACAGAGTTACCGGAAAGGTAACCGATCAATCTGGACAACCATTACCCGGAGTAAACGTCACGGAAAAAGGCGTAAAGAATGGTACTTCAACTGATTCTAATGGTGCTTTTTCTATTAACGTTAAGCCTGGGAGTATTTTAATTTTTACTTCTGTGGGCTTAGTTACTAAAGAGGTAACGGTAGGAACATCCAACCAAATAAATGTATCTCTTACCGAGGATGCCCAATCTTTAGGAGAAGTAGTTGTTACGGCATTAGGTATAAAAAAGGAAAAGCGTCAATTGGGATTTGCAATTACTGAGATTAAAGGATCAGATTTAGCGACTACAAATGAAGTTAACCCTATAAATGCATTGCAAGGAAAAGCACCAGGCGTCAATATTGATCAAAGTGCTGGTGGTTTGGCAGGTAGTTCAAAGATAGTGCTTAGAGGAAATTCTACATTTGGCACGAACAATCAGCCTATTTTTGTTATTGATGGAGTTATCATTGACAATGAATCATCTTCAGGTACGAGAGATTTTGGTAATGACATTAAGAACCTGAATATGGAAGACTTTGAAAGTGTTTCAATATTAAAAGGGTCATCAGCAGCAGCATTGTATGGACTTAGAGCGATAAATGGTGTTGTACTGATCACTACAAAAAAAGGGAAACAGAATAAGGGACTGGGTGTGTCGGTATCGCAGAGTTTTAACTTTCAGCAACCATATAGAGGCCCAGATTTTCAAAATGAATTTGGCGGAGGATCTGTAGGCGCATTCTTTACAGATACCAGAGATCCAGGATATAAAGCTGATCAAAATTGGGATACTAAAGTTTTTCCTATAAATGCAACTGGGCAACCGTATATAGATCCTCAGAAAAATCGTGAATTAGAAAACTGGGGTCCCCGTTTTAACAATCAACAGGTTTTAAATTATGATGGGACAATGACAACTTACAAGGCGGAACCAAATAACTATCTGGATGCTTTTCAAACAGGAGTGGGGTATCTAACAAATGTTGCTGTTGATGGAGGAAATGATAAGGCGACTTACAGGGTCTCCTATTCAAGAAATCAGGCGGAAGGATTTAATTTAAGAAATAAGTTGAATAAGAATGCCTTTTCACTTCGTTCGACCTACAAAATTAGCGATGCCGTTAATATTGATGCAGGAGCAGATTATTCTTCACTACGGAATGAAAACCCTCCTAGTTTAGGCCTAAATAATTTTATCTGGATTTTCCCCAGAAATTACGATACGAAATACTGGATGCAGCAATCCAAATATACCAGTAGTTTGGGAGGAGTGCCTAAAGTTTACGATCCTAACGAAACCAATTTTGTACCAGGAGCTGATTATTGGTTTAGGCTATTCGAGAATAACTATACTCAGGATGAGCAAATGTTTAGAGGTCGTTTAACTGTTAATGCAAAGCTTAAGGATTGGGTTAGCCTACAGGCCGAAGGTAATGTGATTAATATGAATACAAAAAATGAAAGTGAAGAATTAGGCCAAGGCTATAATTTTACCGGTTCTGACAATCTGAGTGGCGGTAGATACCAGTTAATCCAAAGGAATAAACAAAGCTATTTTTTAAAGATGATGGCTCTGTTTAATAAGGAAATCACTAAAGATTTCAGTTTTAATGGTTTTATTGGCGGGGAAATTCAAGGGTATAAACAGACGATAAGTGATTCGCAAACTGATGGAGGCTTAATTTTTCCTGGAAACTATTTTATAGAGAATTCTAAAAGACCTCAAATTTCAACAGGTGGAGCAGGAAGTAGAAAAACATTTAATTCTATATATGCCAGTGCAGATTTTTCATATAAAAATCAAATATATCTGCAGGCAACCTATCGTGGTGACTGGTCATCGTCTTTAGTGTATAAAAATGGAGAAGGGAATCCTTTTTTCAGCTATCCAGCCGTAAGTTTATCTTGGATATTTTCAGAAACATTTAAGCTTCCGCAATGGGTTAGTTTTGGTAAGTTAAGAACAAACATTACAGTTTTGGGAGGTGATGTTGATGCCTTTATAATAAATCCTGGATATAGATTTACCGGATTTTCTACAGCGGGAGGAACTAATAATCCTATGCTAACCTATTTGGTTGATCCAACTGGTCAGAGTTTTGCCGTTGATAGAAATATAAGGCCATTGCGTAAAATAGGCAAGGAGATAGGAGCTGAACTTAAATTTTTCAAGAATAGGTTAGGAATTGATGCTACTTATTATATTGATAATAATAAGCTACAAGGCATCTACGTTCCTGCTGCACCAGAGACGGGTGTAAATAACATGCTGGTTAATGCCGGTAATATTCAAAATTCAGGTATTGAGCTTAGCTTAACAGGTACTCCTGTTAAAACAAATGATTTTGAGTGGAACACAACTTTCAACTACTCTCGTAACCGCAATAAGATTGTAGAACTTTATGGGGATATAGATTATTACGCTTTACAAAATGAAGGAGATGCTAATAATGATCAGATAGCATTTGCAAAGGTGGGTGGTGCTTATGGTCTTATCCGTACAAAAATTCATTCTAAGAGTTTTAAGGCTACCGATGCCAGTGGTAATCCGATTGCAAGTCCTAATAATGGAAAAACAGTTCTGGCTTGGCGTTCTGATGCCCGTGCAGGTTTTCCGCAAAGGAGTAATGAATGGCAAGATGTTGGAGATATAAATGCGAAATTCCGTGGTAGTATAGATAATACTTTCCGTTACAAAGGATTCTCTTTAAATGTGTTGCTTGATGCCAAAATAGGTGGTGATATGGTCGTAACGTCTCAGCGTTACGGTACCCATACCGGAATTTTTGAAAGTTCACTTAAAGGTAGAGACAAGGACCATGGAGGTATAGTATGGACGAGTAAATATGATGGAAAAACTTATGATGATGGAATTATTCCGGACGGAGTTTTTGATAATGGGCAGACTATAAAACAAGCTGATGGAAGCGATGTAAATGTAGGTGGAATGACTTATCAACAAGCCTACGAAAAAGGTTTTGTTGAGCCTACACACTTACCTCAATACAATTATCGTTTAGGTTCATTTTCTACTGCTGTGGGAGACTATTGGGTAGTTAAAAACTCTTGGGTATCATTAAGGCAATTGGCGCTCAATTATCAGTTTCCGCAAAGTGTAGCAGCAAAATTAAAGCTGAGTAATTTGGGTATTAGCTTAATCGGAAGAGATCTTTTCTACTTGTATAATTCATTGCCAAATAACATAAATCCTGCATCGGCGGCTACAACAAAAACCTCAGAAAACAGAGAGAATGGCTTTGTACCACCTATGGTGCGCTATGTTGGCTTAACATTAAAAGCGGGATTTTAATTTATCATTTACCATAAAAAATAGGGTTATGAACCACATCAATCATATCACAAAAAAACTGGGCATCGTTGTACTTTCCGGTTTTATTTTCTGCAATATATCTTGTAAGAAAGATTTTGCTGAAACAAATACGAATCCAAGTGTAGTAAGTACACCTGACATAAATGCCTTGTTTACTTACTCAATTGAAAATTTAGAAAGTTATCAGGGTACAGAGTGGATTTGGGAAAACCTAGAGCAATTGCTACGCTTCACCCAACATTTAACTACAGATCCCTACGAATTGTCTACCAATATAAATAGTCGCTATCGTGTTTATTACAATAATATTTTACCTAATCTTTTTGCCATTAGAGATGAAGTGGCTACAAAAGCGGATAAAGCAAGGTATAAAAATATAAATGCAGTTACCTATGTGGTTCAGGTATTACATGGATTAAAAGTTACCGACATGAATGGCTCAATGCCTTATTTGGAGGCAATAAAAGCAAGAACTGACAATAATTTTAAGCCTGTTTATGATAACCAAAAGACATTGTATGATACATGGCTTAAAGAACTTGACGCCGCTTTAGCAGATTTAAAAGGTAATGCCTCGGATCAGGTAAACTTTGGTTCATCAGATTTTTTCTATAAAAATGACTGGACAAATTGGGCAAAACTTGCCAATACCCTAAAGCTTAGAATTGCAGTACGTTATGAGAGACAAGAGGTAGAGACAAGTAAGAGGATTTTTAAAGAAGTGATGACAGATGCTGTTGGACCAATAGACAATGATGATTTGTCGCAACTTGTTTATGATAGACCTGAGCATAACCCAATTGGCAATGATATAGATTATAGAAGCCCAAGATTCGGGACCTCTTCTATCGTTAATTTTCTGAAGTCAACTTATGATCCTAGATTGAAAATCTATTTTAGCCCTAATGAGTTAGTGGGTTCATTTAAAGATGTTCTAACAGCTAACAATAAGACGTTACCGACTTTTATCAATATTAATGACCCCTTAATTATGTATCAGGGTGGACCTTCTGATTGGACGACAGATCCGGCAGTAGCTCAATATTATAAAAATCCTTTCCCAGTTGCTACTAATATAAATTTCAAGCTGATGAGTACGATTAACAAGAAGTTTTTTGCTCCGCGTTATGGTAGCAATACAACTGGTAAAATGCTTGATTATATGGTGACTTACGCGGAAACTTGTTTCTATATCGCAGAGTTTATCCAAAAAGGTTATGGAGTTGGTTTTAGTACAAAAGGTAGTGCAGAGGATTGGTATAAAAAAGGGGTGACATCTTCGTTGAAAACGATGAATAAGATAGCTGTTAATGCTGTTTCAACTACTGGTTTTGATGGTACTGGGGAAACAGAAATTGCTGCATATCTCGATCAGCCCGGCGTTAAATTTAACGGAGTTAATGATCTTGAGCGCATTTACATTCAGGAATATCTGAACTTTTACAGATTAGCTAATGAAGCCTTTACTTTTTGTAGAAGGACAGGTTATCCTAAAAATAATTCTGCTTATTACAAAAGAAATGCCTGGAATGAGCCAATTCCAAGAAGGTATGCTTTAGAAGAACCCCCAGTTGGTACTAACAACGAAAACTGGCTCAAAGCACAACAAGAACAAGGATTTACACCTGGAAATAAGGAACTGGGGGTATTAAGTAGTCAGCGGTTATGGTTTGATAAAACAAGCCCGAATTTCGGTGAAGGTAACTAATTCGATAGTTGCATGGATACTTCACATTGGGTAGAATTTTTATAAGCAAATATTAAACTGTGGCCACTACTATAAAGAAACATCAACAACTAAGCAAAGAGGTAATAAAGCATTTGTACTATAACAAAATGCTAACACTTACAGAATTGAGTGCATTAAGTAATAAAAGCTTACCTATGGTTACGACTATCGTTAATGATTTGATTGATGAAGGTTATGTTAGTGAATCTGGACTGGCGCCCTCAACAGGGGGGCGTAGGGCCTCTATGTTTCTGCTAAACCCTGCAAAGCGGCGTTTTGTAGTGGCGGTGGCAATGGATCAGTTAGTTACTCAAATGGTAATTTATGATTTGCTAAATAAGGAACAAGGCTCTATACAGATATTGTCCCTTAAACTTCCGGAAGAGGAAAATGCTTTTGATAAGTTGGTTAACTTCATTAAGCATAGTATTTCTGATTCAGGTATATTAAAAGAGGACCTTTTGGGTGTGGGTATTGGTATGCCAGGGTTTATCAATTCCAGAAAGGGAGTCAATCATAGTTTTTTTAATTTAAATGATGGAGGTACACTCGCTGAATCTCTGAATAAAGCACTTGATTTACCTGTTTTCCTTGATAATGATTCCAGTCTTATTGCTCAGGCAGAATTGAAGTTTGGTGTTGGTAAAGGACATAAGGATGTTATGGTGGTGAATTTTGGTTGGGGAGTCGGTTTGGGAATGGTAATTAATGGTAAGCTTTTTAGAGGTCATAGTGGATATGCAGGAGAGTTCAGTCATATCCCATTATCTAAAACAAATAAGCTTTGTTCATGTGGAAAAAGGGGATGTCTGGAAGTAGAAACTTCTTTACTTGTGCTTGTGGAACGTGCCAGAAAAGAAATGGCGATGGGAGCAACATCCAGAATGGAAAGCCTTTTCAATGATACCAAACAACTGGCAGGTGATCATCTATTGTTGGCAGCCAGAAATGGCGATCCTTTAGCGGTTTCAATTCTTTCGGATGCGGCATTTTTAATTGGAAAAGGATTGTCAACACTAATACATATCATGAACCCTGAGCTTATTATTCTTGGAGGAAGAGGGGCAATGGCAGGCAAGATATTAATGGCACCGGTACAACAAGCCATAAATGAATTTTGCATACCCCGATTGGCAGAACATACCTCTATTGTGATTTCAGAAATGGCACATATGTCTGAGCTTCTTGGTGCCGCGACATTAGTAATTGAAAACTGTGAATTTAATTAAAGGCCTGAAAAGTAATCTTAAATATTAATAATACAACAAATAATGATCAAAAACTCAAACTTAAACAAACCAAAAACAACATGAAACAATTGTACTTAAGATGCGTAAGCATTTTGTTGTTCTGCCTGGTGGCAGCTACAACATATGCCCAAACTAGAGTTACCGGTAAGGTAACCGATCAGTCTGGACAGCCCCTGCCTGGGGTAAGTGTTACCGAAAAAGGCACTAAAAATGGTACTTCAACCGATGCTAACGGAAGTTTTGCAATATCGGTTGCTCAAGGAGGTGTTTTAACCTTTAAATCTGTGGGGCTTCTCCCAAAAGAAGTTAGCATTGGTACGTCCACCACTTTAAATGTTAATATGGAGGAAGATCAGCAAGCGCTGACTGAAGTCGTGGTGACTGCACTTGGTGTAAAACGTGAAGCTAAATCTTTAGGTTATTCAGTTCAGAAGGTTGGTGGAGATGACTTGGTGAAAGGTAATGCGCCTACACTTTCTACCGGCTTAATGGGGAAAGTTGCAGGATTGAATGTGAGTCAGTCCAATGGAATTGAAGGTGGTTCTCAACGTGTTGTTATCCGTGGTAATACCTCAATTTCAGGTAATAACCAACCTTTATATGTGGTTGATGGAATGCCATTAGATAATTCACAGGTGAGTAGTAAAGATAATGACATCAATAGCGTGGCATCATATAAGGACTGGGGAACAGTAATGAACTTTCTAAATCCTGAAGATATTGAAGATGTGACTGTATTGAAGGGACCAACAGCAGCTGCATTATATGGCGCCAGAGGGGGAAATGGTGTAATTCTGATCACCACCAAAAAAGGTAAAATGAAAGAAGGCTTAGGGATTGACTATTCTTATACAGCACGCTCAAATGATCCATACCGGTATCAGGAAATGCAGAATACCTACGGTTACGGAGGCGCAATTGGTTTGTATAGTGCAGTTAAAACTCTACCAAAGGATGCAGATGGAGTGGAAAGATATCCTGCAGCGGATATCTGGTCAAATTCTGGTTTAACGGGTGATAATGAACGTTACCATAGTCATGGACCAATTCCTGGCGGACTCAACAGTTGGGGTGCTTTTAGCTGGTATGGCACAGGTGCTTCATGGGGTGCGAAGATGGATGGTAGGATGATCAGATGGTGGGATGGAACAATGAGGCCATATTCTCCACAACCTGATAACCTATCTAGTTATTACAGAACAGGAAATACCCAGTCGCATAATGTTTCTATTTCCGGAGCAAATGAAATCGGAAGTCTAAGGGTTTCCTATTCAAGACAGGATAATAAAGCAATCGTAAACAATAGCGAATTTGCTAACAATACATTGAATTTCGGCGGAAACATTAAAGTGTCTAAGAAAGTCAATGCAGAAGTTACCGGTAGTTATATTAATTACAACAGACTTAACTCTCCGACAATAGGTAATGCAGATGATTCATGGGGTAAATTCAGTACCTATGGGATGTCCAGGGATTATCAGAATATAGAACAGTTTTTATATATCAATCCTGATGGAAGCAAGCATAAACTCGACAATTCAAACTACCCTATGAGTTATCCTTACGGCGGTTATGGAAGAGAAATGTATTGGAAATTATATCAAGAAAATACCTATTTTAACCATGATCAGTTATTGGGTACCGCTAAGATTTCAGGTGATCTTACAGATTGGTTGTCATTTATGGGAAGAGCCTCAGCCAATTTCGGTGCTGATGAGATGGAAAAGAAATTTAAGCCGATTGATGTTGCTGGTTTAGATGGAAAATACGGCCATGAATTGTATAAAACTACAGATCGCAACTTGGAATTCCTGTTAACTGCTCATAAAGATAATCTTTTGGGAAGCAAATTTAACACCAGCTTCTCTGTCGGTGGAAGTTCATGGGCTACTAACTACAGGGCAATCCAGGGATGGAATGATGGGCCGTTCAGTATTCCTTTTCAATATTTCTTAGGAAATATCAATAAACCTCTTGTTAACGCATCTGATATCCAACCTAAGGAACAGAGATCTAGACAAAAGATCAATTCCGTATTCGGTATAGCCAATATATCTTATGATAATTTCTTGTTTTTAGAATTAACCGGGCGTAATGACTGGTCGTCTACATTACCATCAGCAACAAACAGCTATTTTTATCCTGCTGCCTCTCTAAGTTATGTATTTACAGAACACCTGAAGCTGGGTAATATGAAGAACTGGCTGGATTATGGTAAATTTAGAATTGCTTATGCCGGCAGTGCAAGTGGTACTGATCCGTACATGACTACTTACGTTTATGATTCAGGGCTTTTTGGTGGATTGCCTTCAAGAGCTGTTCAGGAAAAATTGTTGCCATTAGATTTACTAAAACCTCAAAGATCTAAATCTTATGAGGGAGGTGTTGATTTATCGTTCTTGAAAAACCGTTTAGGCCTTACTTTCACTTACTATAAAGTAAATTCTACTTCCCAAATTATTGATATGGGCTTAGCTCCATCTTCTGGTTTTGGTGCAGCCAGGACGAATGTGGGTGAACTGGAGAATAAAGGTTATGAGTTTACCTTGAGAGGTACGGTTATTAAGAAAGATGATTTTAGTTGGGACCTGACTTTAAATGGTGCACATAACCAGAATAAACTTCTTAACTTAATGGAAGGAATTAATGAGTATAACCTGAACGATATTTTTGGTAACAATGGGGTGAGGATGAAAGTTAAGGTTGGTGAAAACTACGGAACCATTTATGGAACAGATTATATCTATAAAGACGGACAACGCCTGGTTGAAAAAGTTAAAGATGTGAATGGAAACGTGGTCGGAACACGTTATGTTGTTAATGCAGCTTCCGATCAAGTTCCTATCGGTAATGCTGTTCCAAAATTAACTGGCGGCTTAAGTACAACTTTTCGTTATAAAAACTTCTCTCTATATGGTCTAGCTGATTTCAAATGGGGTGGTGATATCTGGAGTGGAAGTTATTCTACAGCGATGGGTAATGGTTTAGCTCCGGCAACCTTGTTAGAACGTGATGGTGGTGGTCTTCCGTATACTTATCCGGATGGAACAAAGGCTAATCATGGTGTTATATTAGATGGAGTTTTCGCTGACGGAACTAAAAATACTGATGTGGTAAACTATATGTGGAAGTATGCGGGAGTTTATGCTGCATGGAGTGATATCAATATGCCTCGTAGTGCTGCTATCTTAGAAAATTCCTGGATAAAATTAAGAGAACTGCGTTTGACTTATCAGGTTCCTAAACAAATTCTTCAGAAATCTAAATTTGTTCAGAATCTAAGTTTGTCGGTGATAGGACGTGATTTATTCTATATATATACTTCACTTCCAGATCGCTTGAATCCAGAAGCAATAAATGGTATAGGGAATGCCCAGGGGATTGAATTTGGTGCAATGCCTGGTGTGCGTTCTTTTGGTTTTAGTGTTAATGTATCCTTTTAATTTAGCGAGTTAAAGTCATGAAAAAAATATTTTATACTGCATTATCCGTAATGCTTATTTTCAGCTCTTGTAAAAAAGGGTTCGAAGAAACTAATCGACCTTGGAAAGATGCGACTACCGCAGATTTGAATACCTTATATAATGGAGTAGTAAAAAGCCTGGTGTTGACCTGGAATGAACAATCTGTGGGTAATTCCTGGATCTATCCGATCACGCAGCAGGCTGCTGTGGTAGGGACAACAGGTTATAGAATGGATGCTGCATCAAGTGATATCTGGAAGGATTATTACAGGACTTTATCCAATTTCAGAAAGATGGATAAAATGATAGCTGAATCAGCTGATCAATCAAAAATGGGTAATATACAGGCTATGTTAAAAGTTCTTCGCGCCTATAAAACATTTAAATTAACCGATATTTTTGGTGATATACCGTACTTTGAAGCTGGAAAAGCAGCAGATGGTAATGCATATTATAGAGTTAAATTTGATAGTCAGAAAGCAATTTATGAAAGTTTATTAGACGATTTAAAATCTGCCGAAGCCGCCTTGTCTACCAGTGGGGGTCAGGTAAGCTTAGGTGCTTATGAAACTTTTCTTAACAATGATATCGCAAAGTGGAAAAAATTCGCTAATTCATTACGTTTGCGTTATGCCATTAGGATGTACGATGTCAATAAGACAGGTGCTCAGTCTCATATCAGAGAAGCTATGGCATTGCCTTTACTTGCTGAAGGTGAAGATATCGGCATTTGGCCGGCAAAGGTTGGTCTAACTCTTGAAGGCAGAGAATGGGCCCATAGTGGAGCTAAATATCGTATGGGTACCACAGCGTGGAATCTGATTTCTAGCAATAACAATCCTGATGGAAGCGGGATTTTCGACCAAAGGGCAAAGATCTTTTTCGAAACGAATGTTTCAGGAAAATGGGTGCCAAGAGAGCAGAATCCTATCGCGTCAAGCGTGAACGACGGAGGAGATCCATATAATAGATCAAATAGGGATGCAAATTGGGATAATAAAGGTGCTACAAACGCATATTCAAACGTTAATTATTATTTAGGAAGAGACATGAATACTATCCCTGAATTGATGATTACTGCAGCGGAAGTTAACTTCTTAAAAGCTGAAGTATACGCCAGGGGAATGGATGGTAATGCTGCTAATATGGTAAGTGCTAAAACTGAATACGAAAGTGGAATCAGAAAGTCAGTAAATTTCTGGACAAAAATAGCAATGGATGCTCCATTATGGATTGTGAATAAACCAACAGCTTTACCTACGGCGGCCGAGCTTAGCTGGATCAGTACGAATCCTAAAGTGGCCTTCCCTGTTGGCGCAAGCGAAGCAGTGGCTACAAAGCTGATTTATGCCCAGTTATGGCTTGATAATTTCAGACAACCTTATGAAGCCTGGGCTTTATTGAGAAGAACTCAAGCTACTCCGATGGAAACAGTAAATGCAGAATATTATACAGCTAACTTTGCTATTTACAAAAGATTGGACTATGAGCAAAATGAAAAGGTCTATAATGCAGAGAATGTTTCAATCGCCACCAATGGTGTTAATGCTCAAACATGGTTGGCTACAAAAGTATGGTGGGCTAAATAATATAATCAATCATTAACTTCAATCCCGGTTGGCAGTCAACCGGGATTTTTTTACTTTTATGGCAGCATGAAAAAAAGCATTGTAATATTAGGTTTAGTTGCCCTATTTAATGTACTTAAAGCCCAGGATAACGGAGTACATCAACAGTCAACCATTTACGAATGGCCAAAAGATCCCTTAGTTAGTCAGAAATTAGACAAATGGCAAGATCAAAAGTTCGGAATGATTATTCATTGGGGCTTGTATGCTGTTCCGGGTATGATAGAGTCCTGGGGTATATGTTCTGAAGACTGGATTTCCCGAGATAGCACCAGTAACTACGAAGATTATAAAAAATGGTACTGGGGTTTAAGTAAAGAGTTTAACCCGGTTAAATTTAATCCGGAGCAATGGGCAAAGGTTGGTAAAGATGCAGGTATGAAATACCTGGTATTTACAACTAAACACCACGATGGTTTTAATATGTTTGATACTAAGGAGTCAGATTTTAAAATCTCGGCGGGACCATTTAAAGACAATCCGAAAGCTGATGTAGCAAAATATGTATTTGATGCGTTTCGTAAACAAGGCTTCATGATTGGTGCATATTTTTCCAAGCCCGACTGGCATTCTGAATACTATTGGTGGCCAAAATATGCTACTGCAGACAGAAATAATAACTACGACATCAGAAAAAATCCATGGAGATGGAGCATGTTTAAAAAGCAAACATTTAATCAAATCAGTGAATTGATGCATAATTACGGTTCAGTGGATATCCTTTGGTTAGATGGGGGATGGGTTAGACCATTAGAAACTGTTAATGAGGAAGTACTTGCATGGGGAATGAGAATTCCTGAATGGAGCCAAGATATTGATATGCCTGCAATTGCGAATATGGCACGTAAAGCACAACCGGGTTTATTAATGGTAGATAGAACTGTTCACGGGCCATATGAAAATTATCAGACACCTGAACAAAGTGTACCTAAAAAGCAATTAGCAAATCCATGGGAAAGCTGCATGACCTTAGGCGGTGCTTGGGGTTTTGTCCCAAACGATCAATATAAATCTGCTACGCAGGTAATTCACACCCTAATTGAAGTGGTAGCCAAGGGTGGGAGTTTATTACTGGGAGTTGGACCTAAAGCTGATGGAACAATCCCTCAGGATGCAATAGCCAGACTTGAAAATATAGGTAAATGGTTAAATGTAAATGGAAAAGCAATTTACAATACCAGAATCACTAAAGACTACCATGACGGAGACAACTGGTTTACTCAAAGTAAGGATGGAAAAACCAAGTATGCATTAATCTGCCTTAAAGATAAAACACCTGAATATGTAGTTTGGAATGGAAACATCCCTGCTAAAGGAACAGCGATCACATTAATTCAAACCGGTCAGAAAGTTAAATGGGAAAATAAGGGCACAACTGTAAAAGTATGGTTGCCTAAAAATATCCAGAAAGATCTTCCGGCATTAGCATTTTCATTTAAAGGGGCTTTATAGCCCCTCTATTTCAAGTTTCTTTGCAAGTTCGTTTAGATCATTAACCACCACATCAATTAGCGGTATACCGCTAATTCGGCGATCTTGCTCATAAGCGAATTCCGGTTCTCCGGGAATGATTACTTTTTTATCAGGATCAACAGTTTTAGCACTTTTAAAACGCTCAATCCAATGGTCAAGATGATCCTTGAAATCTTGTGCCGGTCTAAAGCCATCAACTCTCATTGCACCAAGAAAATGCCCTATACCTTCACCAACCGGATCAGTAGGAGGTTCAAGGAAAGCAACAAACGGTGGTACCCATGGTCCATAATTTGCCCCGGATAATACTGCTGATAAAATATCTACAGTAGCACTCAAACCATAGCCTTTATGGCTTCCATGATCTTTGTCGCTACCCAACGGTAGTAAAGAACCACCTTCTTTTAACTGATGAGGATTTGTAGAGGTATTGCCTGAAGAGTCCTGAACCCATCCCTCTGGAATAGGCTGATTTGCTCTCTGAGCAATTTCCAGTTTTCCATTTGCAGCTGCGGCAGTCGCCATATCAACTATAACAGGAGGGTACTTACCTGCCGGAAAAGCATAGCACATAGGGTTTGTCCCCAGCAAACGTTCATTAGAATAAGTAGGTGCCACAAGTGGACTCGCATTAGTCATGCTAATACCGATCATTTCCTGTTCAACAGCCATTAATGAATGATAGCCCGCAATACCAAAGTGATTTGAGTTCTTAACAGCAACCCATCCGCTGCCATAAACACGGGCCTTTTCAATTGCAATTTTCATCGCAAAAGGAGCAACCACTAAGCCTAAACCGCCGTCACCATCAACAGTTGCAGTTGTCGCTGTTTCATGAACAATTTTTATTGTAGGGGTTGCATTAATCCGTTGCTTTTCCCATAAGCGAACATAGCCGCTTAGACGTGCTACACCATGGGAATCGATACCTCTTAAATCAGATTTTAATAATACATCAGCAGCCAATTGAGCATCCGTTAGCGGACACCCCATTTTTAGAAATACATTTTCTGTAAACTGGCGTAATTTGTTTTCTGTAAAAGTGTAAAAGGTCATTGGATTTTTTAAGCAAAAAGAACTGTAAATTGGTGGTCTAAAGGTTTAAAGCTGGCTATTAGCGAATCAATAAAATCATCGCCATATAATACAACCATTGGTGCAATATTAAGCACCCTTTCCTGCAATACCCCTGTAGGGAATAGTTTTTCTTTAAGATTCTCTATTTGAGCAAATGAAGTAACATGCTTTCGCTTTTCAGCTCTTAACATTTTTGTCTCCAAAGTAGAGATTAGTTTTAAAGCCCTCGTTTTAGCCGCATCTGCAGATTGAGATAGGCTTTTGTCTATTTTGTAAGCATTAAGCTTTATTTGATCGAAAATAGCTGCTACTGATCGTTCTTCGTTATCAAGAGAGAACTCGAAATTAACATGAGATTTAACCCATTCGTTTTTTAAGGTTTCAGCGTCACTAAATAAATTCCTATGACTAATCCCTAAAATTTCCATCCTGGCCTCGCTTCTTTTGTCGATAACCATGGCAGAATTACGTAATAGCAGAACAGGGAAATCTATTTTATAATGGTCGAAATTTGCTTTTAGTTGTAACCAGTAAGTAACTTCAGCACCGCCACCAATATAAGCCAGATTTGGAAGTATTACCTCCTGGTAAACAGGCCTCATGACTACGTTAGGGCTAAATCTTTCAGGAAAGGTATTTATTTCTTTTTGAAGTTCTTCTTTGGAGAATTCAATTGAAGAGTTCATTACCTTGTAATGGCTGTTTTCTTCAACAATACGTTCTCTTAGGCCATCAATCATGTAAAAGAAATTGATTTCCCGAGGATTAACCTGAGTCTTGTAACCAAGCGCTTCCAGCTCAGCATTAGTTTTACTAATGTATTTAAAACTGTTTTCCTCAGTAATGTCTTTATAGATAATCTCAGCAAACTGGCTTTTAAGATTATGATCGTCTGCATCTACGCAAACCAAACCATATTTACTGAAAAGTGCGTCTACCAGTTCTCGGGTAGCATCACTTAGCTTTTTGTTTTTTGAATAAGCGTGATCAACTATTTTAGAAAACTTGATGCCATTTTCACTTATGCCAAGGTATCCTTTGTAAGCGGCAAGCACTTCAGCTATATCAGTAGTGTCTAGTCTTCCAGTTGCTCCGGTAGCTTTTTTATTCCAGGTAAGCATTTTATCCTCAACCTTAGTATGATTGATTTCTTCAAAATCATGATCTTCTGTGGCCATCCAGTAAACAGGCACAAAATTGTAATCAGGAAATTGGTGTTTTAAATCATTTGCGAGGTTTATTGCGGTAACTATTTTATAGATAAAATAGAGAGGTCCAGTAAATATATTTAACTGGTGACCGGTAGTGATGGTAAAAGTTTTCTTGTCGGCTAATAGCTCAATATTCGATTTTACTAGAGGAGAAGTCTTAATTGATGAATATTGCTTTTGTAAAGTGCTGACCAGAGTTGCTCTGTCAGCACTAAAATTTCGTTCAGCAATAGCTTTAGCAAAACCAGAAAAATCCGGTTTATTTTTATAAAAAGAGCTCAGTTTCTCATTTTTTCCAATGTAATCTAGTACGGTGGAAGAGAACGCATTAGTTTCCTGATAAGAGATGTATTTAGCTTGCATTGTTACGAATTTAAGCTAATAAACTATAAATCTAAATATGAAGCCTTTATTTTACAATCTGTCCATATAGATCAAAATCTTCAGCACGATCAATCTTAACATCTACAAAGGATCCATTGGCCGCATAACCTGTTGTAGCATCAATTAAAACTTCGTTATCAACTTCCGGGGAGTCAAATTCAGTACGGCCGATAAAGAAATCACCCTCTTTTCTGTCTACCAAAACTTTATAGGTTTTACCTACTTTATTCTGATTAATATCGAAAGAGATACCTTGTTGTAGTTCCATGATCGCATCAACGCGTTCCTGTTTTACTTCATCAGGTACATCATCAACCAAATTATGAGCATGGGTTTTTTCTTCATGAGAATAGGTGAAACATCCTAATCTGTCGAACCGAGTTTCCTCAACCCAGCTAAGCATTTCTTCAAAATCCTGCTCAGTTTCTCCAGGGTATCCGCAAATTAAAGTAGTACGCATAGCGATGCCTGGTACTTTAGCTCTAATCTCATTTACGATGTCGATGGTTTTTTGTTTTGTAATACCACGACGCATAGATTTCAGCATGTTATCTGTGATGTGCTGTAAAGGCATATCCAAATACTTGCAAATATTCTCGCGCTCGTTCATGGCATCAAGAATTTCCATTGGGAATCCAGAAGGGTAGGCGTATTGAAGTCTGATCCATTCTATACCTTTTACATCAGATAATCTGCGCAATAGCTCATCAAGATTACGTTTGCCATAAATATCCAGACCGTAATAAGTAAGATCCTGAGCAATTAAGACCAGTTCTTTGGTGCCGTTAGCTGCTAATATTTTAGCTTCATTCACCAGTTCTTCCATATCACGAGATACGTGTTTACCACGCATCAATGGGATAGCACAAAATGAACATGGTCTGTTACAGCCTTCTGCAATTTTAAAATAAGCGTAGTGAGAAGGAGTGGTTAACAAGCGTTCACCAATTAGTTCATGCTTGTAATTTGCACCCAAAGAGTGCAGTAAATTATTTAAATCGTTGGTGCCAAAGAAGGCATCAACATTGGTAATTTCTGCTTCTAACTCAGGTTTGTAACGCTCAGATAAGCATCCGGTTACAATTACTTTCCCTACTTTACCTTCATCTTTAAGCTGGCTGTATTGTAGTATCGTATCAATTGATTCCTGTTTTGCATTGTCGATAAAACCACAGGTGTTGATTACTACAATATCGTCTTTGCCAATCTTATTCGATTCATGAACAACATCTAAACTATTCCCGCGCAACTGACCCATCAAAACTTCAGAGTCGTAAGTGTTTTTGGAACAGCCCAGTGTGATTACGTTGATCTTTGGTTTTTTAACAGGGATTATTTTTGAGGAAGTTTTTGTATTCATGTTTTGTAAGTCAGTATATTTTTATTTCAGGATGACGTTGGTTTAAATAATGATAATCACTATTTAAACAAGCTATCAACAAATGCTTTTTTATCAAATAATTGCAGGTCGTTCATGCTTTCGCCAACGCCTATATATTTCACCGGTATTTTAAACTGGTCAGAGATGCCGATAACAACACCACCTTTAGCCGTTCCATCTAGTTTTGTAATAGCAAGGGCATTTACATCCGTTGCTTCGGTAAATTGTTTGCACTGCTCAAAAGCATTTTGTCCTGTTGAACCGTCGAGTACCAATAATATTTCGTGTGGTGCACCAGGAATTACCTTTTGCATCACATTTTTAATTTTACCCAGCTCATTCATTAAACCAACCTTGTTGTGCAAACGACCGGCAGTATCTATAATTACTACGTCTTCGCCATTGGCAACAGCAGATTGCAAAGTATCGAAAGCTACAGAAGCAGGATCTGATCCCATTGCCTGAGCTACAACACGTACACCGACACGCTCACCCCAAAGTTTAATTTGCTCAACTGCTGCGGCCCTAAAAGTATCGGCTGCACCTAAAACAACTTTAAGGTTTTCTGCTTTAAGTTTATGTGCAAGTTTACCTATGGTTGTGGTTTTACCTACACCATTTACCCCCACTACCATAATTACATATGGCTTATGATTACCATATTCAAATTTTCGGAAATCGTTACTGTTATTTTCTGCAAGTAACAGTTGGATCTCGTCACGCAGGAGATTGTTTAGCTCGGAGGTCGATAAGTATTTGTCCTTTGCTACACGTTTCTGTATGCGTTCAATAATCTTTAATGTGGTAGTTACACCAACATCAGAGGTTACCAAAACTTCTTCCAGATTGTCAAGTACATCATCATCAACTGTAGATTTACCCGCTACAGCTTTAGTGATTTTACTCAAGAAACCCTCTTTAGTTTTTTCTAATCCCTTGTCGAGAGCTTCCTGCGCTTCAGGCGCAGTCTCTTTTTTCTTAAAAAAATCAAATAAACCCATAAGAATATATAGAAAAACAAAAAAAGCCCTCCCAGATTAAAGGGACGGCTTTAATATTATAAAATATTAAAATTATTTTTTAGATGCAATAGCATCCTGAACGTGATCGTTGTGAACAATAACTTCTTTGAAAGAATAAGCACCAGATTTTGGCGACTTAGTCATTGTAATAACTTTCGAATATTCTTTTCCTTTACCCGTTTTCAGGGTAGCAACTACCTTTTTTGCCATGATCTAAATAGATTGTATTTAGTTAAATACTAAATGTATTACTTAATTTCTTTGTGTACAGTTACTTTTCTCAACACTGGATTGAATTTTTTCAACTCTAATCTCTCTGTAGTGTTTTTACGGTTTTTAGTAGTGATATATCTAGAAGCACCAGGCATGCCACTGGTTCTATGTTCTGTACACTCTAGAATAACTTGTACTCTGTTACCTTTTTTTGCCATTTTATTAATATTAAGGTTGATTTCACATCAACCAATGTTTCTACAAATATCCTTTTTTCATGAAGCGGTTAATCGCTTCTGTAATACCAATTTTATTGATGGTTTTGATAGCTGAAGTAGATACTTTCAGTGTTATCCAACGATCCTCATCAGGAATATAAAATTTCTGAAGTTGTAAGTTGGGATAAAACTTACGCTTGGTTTTAACGTTTGAGTGAGAAACATTAAAACCTGTCATTGCCATTTTTCCGGTTAAATCACAAACTCTAGACATGCCTTTAAATATATTTATTAATTGTTCTTCTTTATTTTTTAAGAGTGTGCAAATATCAGTAAAATATTTGTAATCATCAAGTAAGAGTCGAAAATAATTTCATTTATTATTTGTTGGTTGGAGCCATGTTAATTATAATGACCTTGGTTATTGCTTCTAACGCACGTCGTGCGGACATTCTGCTCAGCTTTTTTGGGGAAAAGTACCTTTTTGTGCATCTGGTACGCAAAAGATACGGACAAGTTAGGTAGAAACCTGAAGCGGGATATCTTAAAAGGACTCTCTTTTTTGACATTATAATATAGTAAATAAAATTGTTTTTATAAAGCACAATTTTATCTAAGTTTGGATTTTAGTTGTTGAAATAAACCAAATATGCAAATTAATTCATTTGAAGAATATCAAAGGACTTATCAGTTAAGCGTAGATCAACCTGAACAATTCTGGGCAGGTATAGCCGATAATTTTCTTTGGAAAAAGAAATGGGATAAAGTACTTTCCTGGAATTTCTCTGAACCTAATATCAAGTGGTTCGAGGGCGCCAAACTGAACATCACTGAAAATTGTCTCGATCGCCATCTGGCTGAAAATGGGGATAAACCTGCTATCATCTGGGAACCCAATGATCCGAGTAAAGATAGCATCACTTTAAGTTATAAAATATTACACGAACAGGTTTGCCGATTTGCCAACGTTCTAAAAAAGAACGGTGTACAAAAAGGAGATCGAGTTTGTATTTATATGCCAATGGTTCCGGAACTGGCTGTTGCTGTACTTGCTTGCGCACGTATTGGCGCTGTACATTCTGTGGTATTTGGAGGGTTTTCTGCAAAATCTATTGCAGATCGTATCAATGATGCCCAATGTAGAGTAGTAATTACTGCCGATGGCGCATTTAGAGGGAATAAACAAATTCAGTTAAAAGAAGTAATTGATGATGCGCTTATTGGCTGCCCTTCGGTTGCAAAAGTTATCGTTTTAACCCATACCAGAACCCCTGTTTCAATGTTAAAGGGACGTGATATTTGGTGGGAAGATGAGATAAAACTAGTAGATACAAATTGCCCGGCCGAAGAAATGGATGCCGAAGATTTGTTATTCATCTTATATACATCTGGTTCTACAGGCAAGCCAAAAGGTGTTGTGCATACTGTTGGTGGATATATGGTTTACGCAGGATATACGTTCTCTAATGTATTTAATTATCAGCCTGATGAAGTGTTCTTCTGTACTGCAGATATTGGTTGGATTACAGGGCACTCTTACATTGTTTATGGTCCGCTTTCGCAAGGAGCAACAACGGTAATATTCGAAGGTATTCCTACCTATCCTGATGCTTCGAGAATGTGGCAGGTAGTAGAAAAACATAAGGTAAATATTTTATATACTGCGCCAACTGCAATTCGTTCTCTAATGAGCTTTGGGTTTAAGCCCCTTGAAGGGGTCGACTTAAGTTCGTTAAGGGTTCTAGGATCAGTGGGAGAGCCTATAAATGAAGAAGCATGGCATTGGTTTGATGAAAATATAGGCAAGAGCAATTGCCCAATTGTTGATACCTGGTGGCAAACAGAAACGGGAGGAATCATGATTTCACCAATCGCTTTTGTAACGCCAACTAAACCAAGTTTTGCAACACTTCCTTTGCCAGGTATTCAGCCGGTTTTGGTTGATGAGCAAGGCAATGAAATTGAAGGCAATGGTGTAAGTGGTAATCTTTGTATTAAATTCCCATGGCCTGGTATGTTGCGTACAACTTATGGAGATCATGAACGTTGTAAGCAAACTTATTTCTCCACTTATGAGAATATGTACTTTACAGGTGATGGTTGCTTAAGAGATGAGGATGGCTATTACAGAATTACCGGTAGGGTAGATGATGTAATCAATGTATCTGGACATAGAATTGGTACAGCTGAAGTTGAGAACGCGATCAACATGCATGCCGGTGTGGTAGAAAGTGCTGTCGTGGGCTTCCCTCATGAGGTAAAAGGTCAGGGCATATATGCTTTTGTGATCAATCCTAATGTACACTCAGACGAGGATTTAACACGTAAAGATATTCTTCAAACTGTCACCCGTGTTATTGGAGCGATAGCTAAACCAGATAAAATACTTTTCGTATCAGGATTGCCTAAAACAAGATCCGGCAAAATTATGCGTCGTATTTTAAGGAAAATTGCTGAAGGAGATACTGCTAATTTAGGAGATATTACAACACTTCTAGATCCTGCTGTAGTCGACGAAATTATTGAAAAAGCAAAAAAGTAACAAACAATTATTCCTGAATCCTGTTCCAATAGTATCTATTTATTGTAAAACATAAAATAAAACTATCATGGATAAGTTAGAATTAAAAGGAAAATGGAATGAAATTAAGGGGAAAGTGAAACAAGCATACGCTGACTTAACAGAAGATGATTTGAAGCACGAAGAAGGTAAAGATGATGAGTTACTAGGTAAGTTACAGCAGAAAACAGGCAAAACCAGAGATGAACTGGTTACCTGGATAAAATCCCTTTAAAAACATAAGTCTAAAAGCGCCTGATCAATGTCGATCAGGCGCTTTTAAATTATAAGCACTTTTTGAGCCTTAGTATCCGAATATCTGTTCTAATGTTAGTTGGGTAACTGTTCCAAACTTCTGCATATCCTCTAATTTTACTTTTTTCTCAGAGGCAACAATACAGTAATTGTAAGGTTTATTGGCAACATTCTTTGAGTGAAATTCTTTGATGTCGGCAAATGTTAGTGGCTTTAAACCATTGTATTCATCAATTCTTGAATCGTGATCAATTCCAAGTTTCTGATCTGCAAAATAACTTTGTATAATATCATCTTTGGTAACACGGCTCGTTTCAATTGCATTTAAAGCATTGTATTTAGATGCGTCAAATGATTTGTCGGCTTGCGGTAAGTCATTAAGCAACTCATTCATTCCTGCTACAGCATCCTTCATTTTATCTGCCTGACTGCCAACATAAGCAACCATTGCATATTCTTTATCTTTTCTATCCGGGGATGAATAAACTGCGAATGTTGAGTAAGCCAAAGCCTTAGATTCACGGATGGTTTGGAAAACTATAGACCCCATACCGCCACCAAAATAGCTGTTGAATAAATTTATTTTGGACGTCAATTCTGGATTAAAAACGCCACCATTTCTTACCCAACGAATTTCTGACTGCACCATATCATAATCGGCAAAATAAACCTGATTGGTTGCGTTATTGGTATAAGTGAATTTTTTAGCTGGAGTTTCCGGACTAAATGCCGAAGGCAGTTTGTGAAGTTTACCAATGCTTTCTGTAAATTCCTCTAATGTTTGCGGGCCATAGTAGGTAATGGTGTGTTTAAAGTCATCTATATTGTGTAGAATATCTATTAATTGACCGGAAGTAATGTTTTTTACTTCCTCATTACTCAATGTAGCATTAAATGGATTTGTTGAGCCATATTGAGCATAGTTCATCAAACCACCAAGAATCGCACTTTTATTCAGTTTATTGTTTTCTCTTGATTTAAGAATACGGCTTTTAAGTTCTACTAGCGCTTGCTCATTAGGTTTACAGTTGGCCAAAATATGCTCAACCAAACTTACAGCCTTATCGAAATTCTCCTGCAAACCACTAATGTTGATAGTAGTAACTTCATTGCCAACATTGATGCTGTAGTTACATGCAATATTGTAAAACTCTTTACTTATTTCTTCGGCAGTATATTTATCTGTAGCTAAAAATGTTAAATATTGTGAAGCGTATGGTTGTAGCATATTGTTAAGTGTGCCCATATCAAAACGGTAAGACAAACGGAAAATGCTGTTTTCTTTATTTTGAACAGTAATTACATCAGCGATGCCGGCCTTTCCAAAATTCAGGTCCTTTTTGTAATCCAGAAATTTGGGTTCTATAGGATTTGTGGGGGCTGCAAGTAAATTCTTTGTGAAAGTAGATGTTTCAGAAGCATTTGTATTTACAGGTGTGATGGTTGGTTTTTCAACTTTAGCTATATTTTTGTCTTCACCTTTGTGCTTAAATGCGATAACATAGTTGTTGATAAAAAACTGCTTCGCAAATTGAGTGATTTGACTTTTGGTAATTTTAGCCATATCATCAGGGTTGCTTAATGATTTATCCCATTTAGTTCCACGGTTTAAAATGAACTCATTAGTTACCGACTCAACGCGGAAACTATTGTTGTCAAATGCTTGTAACAAACCTAATTTACTATTGGCAACAGTTGCTTTAATGAGGCGTTCATCAAAATCTCCCTTCTTCAAGATGTCAATTTGCTCCAGTAAAAGTTTTTGAACTTCTTCTAGGGTTTGTCCTTGTTTAGGTTGTGCAGTCATGCTGAAAACCCCGTAATCTTTCATTTGCTGATAGCCCGCATTTGATCGAAGAACTTTTTGCTGCTTATTTAAGTTGATGTCAAATAAACCTGCTTTTCCGTTTGATAAAACACTGGATATCAAATCTAACAGCATACTTTGTTTTGTATTCTCTGCATATCCTCTGTAAGAAATCTCAATGCTTTCTGCACTAGGACCATATATGTCGACCTTTTGGATTTTAGTTAAAGGCTTTTCCGGAGCGGGATTATAAAGGGCTACGGGTTTAGGCTGCATAAAGGCAAATGATTGATCTACCTTTTTAATCATTTCATTCGGATCAAAATCTCCAGACATTGCTATCGCCATATTGTTAGGCACGTAGTATTTGTTGTAGTATTTTCTGATCTCTACTAAAGATGGGTTTTTAAGATGCTCAATGGTACCAATTGTAGTTTGCTGGCCATAATTGTGAGTAGGGAACAAAAGCGCAGACATTTTCTCGTTCATCTTCCACGCGTCATTATCTAAACCACGGTTTTTTTCTTCGTAAACAGCTTCCAACTCAGTATGGAAAATGCGGAATACAGGGTTGCGAAATCTTTCAGCCTGCAGGGCTAAGAATTTATCAGTTGCATTAGCTGGGAAATCCTCATTGTAAACGGTTTCCTCATACCATGTATGGGCGTTGGTTGATTGACCGCCTAGGGCTTTCATCATCTTATCGTATTCATTTGCAATAGAATAATTAGATGCAAGTCCTGATGTTTTGTCTATTTCAGCGTAAATTTCTTTTCGTTTTGCAGGGTCTTTGGTTTTGTTATACTGTTCGTAAAGCGCATCTATTTTATCTAAAAAAGGCTTTTCTTTAGCATAATCCATGGTGCCAAATTTGTCGGTACCTTTAAATAGCAAGTGTTCCAGGTAATGCGCTAAACCGGTAGCTGTACGGGGGTCTGTATTACTTCCTGCTCTTACAGACAATCTGAACTCAATGGTTGGTTCTTTTGTGTTTTGAGATAAAATAACTGTTAATCCATTTTTTAAGGTGTAAAAGCGCGACTTGGTTGGGTCGTTTGTTACATATTTGTAGGTGTATCCATCAGTGGTGGCTGTTTTCCATTGATAGCCAGATTGAGCAATAACCCCAGATCCGATAAAAATGAAAAGGAATAACGCTAATAGTTTGTTCTTCATATGTTTAAATTTGATTTTTTTATGCGTTATAAGGCAGCTCTGATGCTCTATCTAAAAAAAACGCCCTATAACTTTTAAGTTATACATCAAATATATGTGGATTGTACATTAAGTCCTGAACTTTAGACCGAATTCTTGTACTTTTACATCAACAATGACTGTAGGCATATCAGTTTTGCTTAAACAGGTGATTTTGACATCCCCACAGGCCTTGATTCTCATAATAAAAACAGATATATCTTACAATGAAAAAGCAACCATCCAGACCAAACATTTTAGTGGTAAATGACGACGGTATAACAGCTCCGGGAATTAAAAATTTGATTGAAGTTGTTCAGGAAATTGGAAATGTAGTGGTGGTAGCACCTGACGGACCTCAGTCTGGAATGGGGCATGCAATTACAATTGGGAAACCGTTACGTTTTGACCGGGTTGATTTGTATGCTGGTGTGGAGATGTATAAGTGCTCTGGAACACCGGTTGATTGTGTAAAGCTTGCTGTAAATAAGATATTTAAAGGTCAAAAGCCTGATTTATGTGTTTCTGGTGTTAATCATGGTTTAAATAATTCAATTAATGTGATCTATTCAGGAACCATGTCTGCCGCTGTAGAAGGAGCAATAGAGGGTATTCCATCTATTGGTTTCTCACTTGATGATTTCTCACAAGAAGCTGATTTTAGTCACTGCAAAAAGTTTATTAAAGCTATTTCTTTGCAGGTACTCGAGCATGGTTTACCACAAGCAACATTGTTGAATGTTAATTTTCCAAAGGGAGATGGCTTAAAAGGTATTAAAGTTTGCAGACAAGCAAATGCTAAATGGGCTGAGGAGTTTGATGAAAGAAAAGATCCATATGAACGTCCATATTACTGGTTAACAGGAGTTTTTCAAAACAATGACAAAGGTGAGGATACTGATGTTTGGGCTTTGGAGAACGGCTTTGTTTCTGTAGTTCCAGTTCAGTTTGATTTAACGGCTCACCATGCTATTCCTATTTTAAATACCTGGACATTTGATGTTTAAAAATGTTAAGAATTCTGTATTAATAGGCTTGGGTATCGGGGTTTCGGTACCTGGAATATTGATAGTCGGAGTATGGTACCTGATGCATAAAATTGCATTTTTAGCTAAGGCAGATTTGTTGTTAATCGGTTGCATTGCTGTTAATGCTATTCTAATGCATTATTTTTTTAAGCAGGATAAGGAAAATGTAGGGAGGGGTATCATCAGTGCTACCTTTCTTTGGGCGTTCGTCTTCTTTTTTTATAAAGTTTCCAAATAATGAAATACTATTTAGTAGCCGGAGAAGCATCCGGAGATTTACATGGCGCCAATTTGATGAAGGCGTTAAAGGTTCAGGACCCAGATGCTGAGTTCAGATTTTATGGAGGCGATAAAATGAAAGCTGAGGGAGGAGTGCTTAAAAAGCATTACGCTGAAATGGCATTTATGGGTTTTACCGAGGTGTTGCTAAATCTGAGAACCATCCTTAAAAATATGAAAGCCTGTAAAGCAGATGTTTTGGAGTATAATCCTGATACATTGATTCTTATAGATTTTCCGGGATTCAATTTGAAGATTGCAGAATTTGCAAAAGAAAATGGAATTCGTGTATGTTATTATATATCTCCAAAGGTTTGGGCATGGAACCAAAAGAGGGTTTTAAAAATTAAAAGAATCGTTGATAAGCTGTTCTGTATTTTGCCTTTTGAAGTTGATTTTTATAAAGGCTGGGGCATGGAGGTTGACTATGTTGGTAATCCATTATTAGATGCCATTGCTCAATTTAAACCTGATCCTTCTTTTAAAACTACTTACAGTTTAAATGATAAAATCATTGCGTTGTTACCTGGTAGCAGGAAACAAGAAATAGAACGTTTACTGCCCGATATGCTTAGTGTAACAAATCGGTTCCCCGACTATCAATTTGTGGTTGCAGCTGCTCCAAATTTTGATGAAAGCTATTACAGGCAATTCATCTCTTCAGAAAATGTAACCTTGGTTTTTGAACGAACCTATGATTTGCTGAATGTTGCCACTGCAGCTATTGTGGCATCGGGTACGGCAACTCTTGAAACTGCACTATTCCATGTGCCTCAGGTTGTGGTTTATCGGGGAGGAGCAATCTCTGTTGCTATTGCCCGTATGCTGGTTAAAATAAGGTTCATTTCTTTAGTGAACTTAATTATGGATAGGAAAGTGGTAACAGAATTGATTCAGCAAGATTGTAATACCCAAAATATTGCCAATGAACTTGACCTTGTTGTAGTTGGAGAAGGGCGACAAAAAATGCTGACCGATTATGAAGAGTTATCGTCAAAAATGGGAACAGCAGGAGCTTCAGAGCGTACTGCTAAACTCATAACTTCTTACCTTAGGGGAACTAACCATTAAACTAAAGTCCTAAAACAGGGATGATGGGTAGTTTTTCTTCATCCCTCTGTCAGATCTCTGTAAAATCAGGGTAAAATCCCTGTATTTACAACTTCCTAAAAGCATCTTTTTTCGCCTTAAATTTCTCTAGTAATTGCTTTGTTTTAAGAGTACTTAGCTCCATTTTGAACTTTTCTTGAGTTTGAAATGTAACAGAATTGTTTTTAAAAAAATCAAAAAAAAGGGGAGGGTTTAAACAATTTTCTTTAATATTGGCGTTGATAAAACGTTTTACTGAAAACTACTAACTGAAAACTCGTATACCAGATATTCATGAAAACTCAACAATTATTTTTAGCCGCTGCTCTCTCAAAAGACAATCAAGTGATTTCATTAAATAGATATTTTCTTTTAATCAATAATCGCTTCAGGGTATAATCTACCTCTCTCTCAATAAATCTAATTTTCTCTCTTTCTCAAGCTTTTTCTGAAGCATGACCATTGACTTTTTTGTCGCTTGGTTTTTATGCTTTGAGATGGGTATGGGCTTTTTATGCGCATTCGTAACAGAATTTGAAATTTTTAAACACTATTAATAAACACTAAATATAATTTAAACTCAAAAACCAATGAACATTAAGCTACTAATTGGCACGGGGGTATGTCTACTCTGTTCCATGAGTTTCCGAAGCTATTCTGCTACAGAAGGCTATCTGGAAACGAATAATTTAAGTCGGGCTAGTTTATCTATTGCTGGTAAGCAAGCCGTTGCACGTAAAATGGTAATTACAGGGGTAGTTTTAGATGAGAACTCTCAGCCTATTCCTGGTGTAGGTGTTAAAACTGCATCAAATAAATCTACAGTAACAGATGCTAATGGTAAGTTCAGCATCGAGGCTGAAAGTGCTACAGAATTAATTTCATTCTCATACTTAGGTTATACTACTCAAAGTACACCAGCAGGAAATGGTACTACTCCATTGACTATTAAAATGGCACTGGATTCAGGAGTAAACCTTGATGATGTTGTTATCGTAAGTGTAGGTTATGGAACTTTGAAAACTAAAGAGGTTACTTCTGCAGTAGCTCACGTGGGTAGAGAAGAGTTCAGACAAAGTGGCTCAAGAAATCCTTTAGATTTAATTCAGGGTAAAGTTGCTGGACTTCAGATTTCACGTCCTGGAGGATCTAATCCAAATTCAGGAGTTAGTATTCAGCTAAGAGGATCTGTAACTTCTAAGGGAAGTGGAGCCCCTTTGTATGTAATTGATGGTATCCCTGGGGGTAATCCCGATCTTTTGCAGCAAGATGATATTGCTTCAATTGACATCTTAAAGGATGGATCAGGTGCGGCAATTTATGGTACGAGTGCTAACGCTGGGGTAATCCTGATCACTACTAAAAAAGGTAAGGAAGGTCCTGCTACATTTGATTACTCTTCATACTTTAGAAAAGAGTATATTCAAAACAGACCAGATTTCTTAACTGCTGATGAGTACAGACAGAAAATTGCTACAGGTGAACTTAAACAACAGGATTTTGGTCATAGTACTGATTTTTTTGATGACTTGATCAATCACAACAATTTTTCTCAGAATCATAACCTTGCCTTAACTGGTGGTTCCAAAAATACCAGCTATCGCGCTAGTTTAAATTACAGAAATCTTGAAGGTATTTCCCGTGAAAACGGTCGTGAAGAATATGGATTACGTTTAAACATAAATCAAAAAGGACTAAACGACAAATTAAATGCACAGATTAATTTAGCTACTAACATAAACAAAGCAAACATGTTAGGTGGTGGTGGTTGGGAAAGTGAAACGACTAAAAATCCAACATTGTCTAATTTTAATGATGATGGAAGTTATCGTTTTGATTTGACTAGTACAAATGAATATGCTCGATTAGCGCAACAAACTTCTTATAGGAAACAGCAAACAAGTTCTGCTGATGCTAAAGTGGATTTAGAGATTGTAAGTGGTTTAAAAGCATCACTTTTCGGATCAGTTCAGCGCAATAGCTATACCGACGGACAGTATCGTTTTAAAGCTAGTGAGGACTCTATGGAGAATACCGATTTTCCAGGTGGCGGATATGCTTATAAAGGAGATTTTTTAGAGCAAAAATATGCTTTTGAGCCAACTCTTTCCTACGAAAATACTTTTGCAGATAGTCATAAATTAACTGCGATCGGTGGTTATAGTTTTAGATATGATATTAATGAAGCATCTAGTGCAGAAAACAGAGGTTTTATCAATGACTTAAGTCATGAAGATAATTTAGGCACTGGTGCAGCATTAGGTGTAGGGAAAGCTGGTATGTCTAGCTCTAAATCTGACAATAGATTAATTGCCTTTTTTGGAAGGATCAATTATACCTATAACAATAAATACATGGCGCAATTCATTTTACGTCACGAAGGATCTTCGAGATTCGGTAGAAATAACAGATGGGGGAACTTTCCCGCAGTATCTGTTGGATGGAATGTTTCTCAAGAAGATTTCATGAAGGATATTAAATTTGTTAATTATTTGAAATTTAGAGCCGGTTATGGTGTAACAGGTAATGCTCCAACCACAAACAATGTTTCAAGAGTTATGCTTGGAGGAGGAGGGAAATATTTATTTCCAGACGGTAATTATTATGAGACCTATGGTCCAACTACCAACTATAACCCTGATTTGAAGTGGGAAACTAAAAAAGAACTAAATATTGGTGTCGATTTCACCATGTTTGATAATAGATTGACTGGATCACTAGATGTATTTAATCGCAAAACAAAGGATCTTCTAGATAATTATACCTCGCCTCTACCTCCATTTGTAGTGAACAATATTTGGACAAACGTGGGTTCAATTTCATCAAAAGGAATTGAGTTAGCGTTGGGCTTTAAAGCAATTACTACACCTGATTTTTCTTGGAATACCAATTTAACAGCAAGTACAACTAGGAATGTTTTAGATAGTTATTCTAATTCTCAGTATGTTGTTAAATTTCTACTAAAAGGAGATATACAAGGCGCAGGTGACCTTGGACAAGCTTTCACTACTTATGAGGGTAAAGAAATTGGTATATTCTATGGAAAAAGATTCGCTGGTTTTACCCCAGAAGGGAAATGGTTGTTTTATAACAGAAAAGGCGAGAAAGTACTTAATGATCAGATTAATAACTCAAGAGATGATTTAAATGCAACAGATCTTGCTCCAATTGGAAATGCAGTACCTAAGTATTACGCATCATGGGGGAACAATTTCAAGTACAAAAACTTTGATCTAAGCATTTTCCTTAGAGGTAAATTTGACTTTGATATCCTAAACACAACAGCGCTTAGCTATGGTAATAAATCAGCTTGGAGCGGAAATGTGTTGAAGGATGCATTCACAAAATACAGCCAAATCAAAGACACTTACATGTATTCTGACTATTATTTAGAAAGTGGAAGCTTTGTGAAAATTGATGAGATTACTTTAGGGTACAACTTTAATTTGAAAGTTAAAGGGTTGAGAAATCTGAGAGTATATGTTACTGGTCAGAACTTAGCAACAATTACTGGCTACTCAGGTAATGATCCGGATTTTGTGTTGGATACAGGAATTGGTAATGAGGACAATGGTAGATTTTTAGGAATTGATACAAGAGGCCCTTATCCAAGTACACGTTCTTTCTTAGTAGGTCTAAATGTTGGATTTTAATTAATTAAAAAATGAAAAGTAAATCACTTATATATACCGCTTTGGTTGGTGCATTGTGTTTGACAAGTGCTTGTACCAAACTTGATGAAAATGCATATGACAGGTTCGCTGCAGATGATTTCTATAATAATAAAACTGAAGTAATATCGGCTGTTTTAAGGCCGTATACTCATGCGAATGCATGGGTCTCACCTTCAGGTCAAGATGGCTGGTGGAGACTTGCAGAGTTATCCGGAGATCAATTGGCTTGGCCAACTAAAGGTCGACACGGTGAAGACGGAGGTAAATGGAAAAGATTACATTACCACACCTGGACTGTTGACGAAGGCGGAATTAACCAAGCATGGGTATTGATGTATTGGGGAATGGGACTTTGTAATAGCGCTATTACAAATATTGGGAATCGAGATATCGCAAAAATGGGCATTACGCAAACAGAGAAAGATGCATATATTGCTGAATTGAAGTTGCTTCGTGCTTTCCATTATTTAAAGCTAATGGACATATTTGGTAATATTCCGATTTCAACAGTGATTCCTGAAGGTGCATCCGCACCACTACCTGCTACATCTAGTAGAGCTGAAGTATTTGCGTTTATTGAGAGCGAGATTAAAGAGAATATAAACAAAGCGCCTAAAGCATCCAGAGCTACGCTTGGCCGAATGAATCAAGCTGCGGGTTATGCAATGTTGGCAGAACTTTATCTAAATGCAGAGGCATGGATAGGTACTCCAAGATGGGATGATTGTATCGCTGCAACTGACAAAATAATCAGCGGTGAAGCTGGAGGTCAAAATGGTGCTATGGCTTTAGATCCAAATATCTCAGATCAATTTAAGAGCACCAATGACTTGTCTAAAGAGGTAATTTTTTCGATTGCCTACGATTACAAAATTGCTAATTTTGCTGCTGGCTTTCCCTCAGAATTTTATCACTTTAAACAGCAAGAAATTTATGGAGGAGGACGCAATGGTAACGATGGTATCGTAGTTATTCCTGGTGTTTATACAAACTATAAAGATGCTGATAAGCGTAAATCAGACTGGTTACTGATCGGGAAAATGGTTAAGTTTTCGGATGGAAAGACTCCTGTATTGGCTTCAGAAGAATATAAAGATCAACAATTGGAGTTTGTGGATAATATCCAGAAAAACAAAACTGGTTCTAAGGTTTCCAATATGAGTGAAGGAGAGGAGAACAGTGGTGTGCGTTTCAATAAGTACAAACTGGGTAACCAGGTACCGGGACCAGGTGGAAAACCAGAAATTGATCCTAACTATAACAACACTGACTGGAATGTATATCGTTTAACCTGGATCTATTTTGCGAAAGCAGAAGCGATTATGCGTAAAAATGGTGGTGTTGCAAATGCAGAAGCTGTACAGTTAATTAACGATTGTAAAAAACGTGCATTTGCTGATGCTGATTGGGCTGCTAATGCGTATACTACTTCAACACTTACAATGGATGAATTGTTGGCTGAACGCGGACGTGAGTTTATCTTTGAAGGATATAGAAGAGATGACTTGATTCGTTTTGGTAAATTTACTACAGGATCATGGTGGGATCATAGTCCTACCGCGGCTACCCGTGCATTGTATCCAATTCCGCAACAGCAACGTAATTTAAATAAAAACTTGAGCCAAAACCCAGGTTACAATTAAATAATAATTCCTTAGGATTCTCCTGAGTATTCAGAACGGGTGATTGTTAACAACAATCACCCGTTCTGTTTTTAAAAGTAATTTTATTTTCATATTATTGGGATACTAAATCGTTTTAAACCAAATATCAACCCCCTTATATAGGTAATAAGGGTGAACTACACACATGAAACTAAAATCTATTTTAATCGCATTTGTATTGCTCGCCAATGTAGCATTGGCACAACAACCAGATCTGGTGCAATACGTAAATACCCTTCAGGGTACCAATTCTAAACATGAACTTACAAGGGGTAATACATATCCCACAACAGCTTTGCCTTTCGGCATGCACACCTGGACTCCTCAAACAGGAAATAATGGAGACGGATGGAAGTATCAATATTTTAAGAAAACCATTCGTGGTTTTCAACAAGCACATCAATGTAGCTCGTGGTCAAATGACTACTGTGTATTTTCTTTAATGCCAGTTACAGGAAAACTTACCGTAAATGAAAACGACAGACAAGCTGGCTTTGATCATAAAAATGAAGTAGCCAAACCAAATTATTACAAAGTAAAACTTGATAATAATATTGTAACTGAGATGGCTCCAACAGACAGAGGAGCGCATTTACGTTTTACCTTTCCTAAGAACGGTAAAAGTTACCTGGTTTTGGATGGATACACCGGTTTAAGTGAAGTAAAGATTTATCCAAAAGAAAGAAAAATCACAGGATATGTTCACAATGGTCGCATAAGAGAGGATCTTAAGAGCTATTTCGAAATTGTATTTGATAAACCATTTGTGAAGTATGGCACCTGGGATAATACAAATAATACAGTTGAAGAAGGTACATTAACTGCTCAAGGAAAGGGAAAGGGTGCTTATATAGAATTTAAACAAGGCGAAACAGTACAAGCAAAAACCGCATCATCTTACATCAGCCAAGAGCAAGCTAGCCTAACTTTAAAAACTGAGCTAGGGAAATTTAAAACCTTAGAGCAAACAAAAGCTGCAGCTGCTAAAGTATGGAATGACCACTTAGGCAAAATCCTTGTAGAAGGAGGTTCAGAAGAAGACAAAGCAACATTCTATTCTTGCTATTTTAGAGCAAGTTTGTTTTCAAGACAATTTTTTGAGTACGATGAGGATGGTAAACCATATTATTTTAGTCCTTATGACGGCAAAGTACATCAAGGATATATGTTTACAGATACCGGTTTCTGGGATACTTTTCGTGCACAGTTTCCATTAAATACCATAATGCAACCTACAATGCATGGCCGTTATATGCAGGCTATGTTAGATGCTCAGGAGCAATGCGGATGGCTTCCATCATGGTCATTCCCTGGTGAAGCAGGAAGTATGATTGGTAATCACGCCATTTCTTTATTGGCAGATGCCTGGGCAAAAGGAATCAGAACATTTAATCCGGAGCAAGCTTTAAAGGCATACCTGCATGAGGCAACAAATAAAGGTCCGTGGGGCCCAGCTAACGGCCGTCACGGATGGAAGGAATATTACGAACTAGGGTATGTTCCCTATCCTGAATACAGAGAGGCAACAGCAAAAACACTAGAATATGCTTATGATGACTTTTGCGGCTATAATCTGGCAAAAATGACTGGGAATGATTTCTATGCAGATGTATTTAGCAGACAAATGTATAACTATAAAAATGTTTACGATCCTGGAACCCGTTTTATGCGTGGTAAACAAAAGGATGGTAAATGGGTGCCAAATTTTGATCCGATTGAGTGGGGGGGACCATTTACTGAGGGTAATGCATGGCATTATCAGTGGTCGGTATTTCATGACATTAAAGGGTTAATAAATCTGATGAAAGGCGAGCAGAACTTCACAGCTAAACTAGACTCGGTATTTTCTGAACCTAATACCGTTAAAGTTGGAACATATGGAGGCTTAATCCACGAAATGACGGAAATGGTTATGGCCAATCTTGGTCAATATGCACATGGTAACCAACCAATACAGCACATGATTTACCTGTATAATTATGCCGGTCAACCTTGGAAATCACAATTCCACGCCCGTAATGTTATGCATAAACTGTATAACTCTACTGAAGATGGATATCCTGGTGATGAAGACCAGGGACAAACTTCATCATGGTATGTATTAAGTGCTATGGGTTTTTATAGTGTTTGCCCGGGTACAGACCAATATGTTATTGGTAGCCCAATGTTCAAAAAAATGACAATAAGCCTTGAGAATGGCAAGAAATTTATCATAGATGCAACTAACAATAACAAAGAAAACGTTTACATTAGTACAGCAACGTTGAACGGGAAAACATATACCAAAAATTTTATCACACATAGTGATATCACCAATGGAGGTATATTGAAATTTGAAATGAGTAATAAACCAAATCTGCAAAGAGGCCTTTCAGATGATGATAAGCCTTTTTCTTTATCAAAATAAAACAATGAAACGAAGAATCTTTTTACAAAACACCGGGTTATTGGCAGCCGGACTTATGGTAGACAAAGTATCATTTGCTGCGGCACCTGATTTTCCTGTTGTTAGGGTACCTGAGTCAAAAAGACACTTTCAAAGTAAAGCTGTAGAAAGTGCAATTGCTGAATTTAAAAAGAATGTAAAAAACAAAGAATTAGGATGGTTGTTCGAAAACTGTTTCCCTAATACTTTAGATACTACAGTAACTTATACAGAACAAGATGGTAAGCCGGATACTTATGTAATCACAGGTGATATTGATGCGATGTGGCTGCGTGATAGTACTGCGCAAGTAACTCCATATTTATCATTGGTAAAAGATGATAAAAAACTGCATGATATGATTGCAGGTGTAATTAATCATCAGATGAAATGTATCCATAAAGATCCTTATGCTAACGCCTTTTATGGTGATGAAACAAAAGAAGGTGAGTGGATGACGGATATTACAGACATGAAGCCAGGTATTCATGAGCGTAAGTGGGAAATTGATTCGTTATGTTACCCGATCCGCTTGAGTTATCAATATTGGAAGTTAACAAAAGACACAGCTCCATTTGATACTTACTGGAGAGATGCAATTGCTTTAATTGTTAAGACCTTTAAAGAACAACAAAGAAAGAATGGTCAGGGACCATATCATTTCCAGCGTAAAACATCTTGGGCAACTGATGGTGTGCCTTTAAGCGGATACGGATATCCCGTAAAACCGGTTGGGTTGATCTGCTCTTCTTTCCGTCCAAGTGATGATGCAACGATTTATAACTTCCTGGTTCCATCAAACTTCTTCGCTGTTATCAGTTTAAGACAAGCAGCTGAAATATTGGAGACTGTAAACAAAGATGCAGCCTTGGCAAAAGAATGTCGTGCTTTGGCTACAGAAGTAGAAAATGCATTACAGAAATACGCTATTGTATCACACCCTCAGTTTGGTAAAGTATATGCCTTTGAGGTAAATGGTTACGGTAGTTTCAATATTATGGATGACGCTAACGTGCCAAGCTTACTTGCTTTACCTTATCTAGGTGCAGTAAAACCTAATGATCCGATATACATCAATACACGTAAGCTGATCCTATCATTAGAAAACCCTTTCTATTTTGAAGGTAAGGCCGGAAAAGGAATTGGTAGCCCGCACACAGGCTTAGATAAAATTTGGCCAATTAGTGTTGTAATGAGAGGTTTAACCAGTAATAACGATGCTGAAATTAAGCAGTGTTTACAAACATTGCAAAGTTGCCATGGTGGAACAGGTTTTATGCATGAATCTTTCAATAAAGATAATGCTAAAGACTTTACAAGATCATGGTTCGCTTGGTCGAACACGATTTTCGGAGAGTTACTTTGGAAAATTTATAAAGAGAAACCTCATCTTTTAGTGTAATAGTTTTTATGCTGGTCATTTTAAGTATGTGCCATTAGAAAAAACCTATAAAGTGGTAACGATATTTTTCATTACCACTTTTTTTTATGAAATTTTTTGGGTTCGAAAGGTGGGTCGGTATTTGAACGGATCTCATGGGGACCTTGTTCGGCTCTGGTCGAACGAGGTCCGAACAAGGTCCCTTTAAACGTGGTACCAGAGACGAATATATTATATGTTGTCAATCGGATCCAATTCCGATTTATTTTCAACCTAAATTAGGCTCTATTGATGTCAATAATTAAATTTAGATAAAATAATTGATTAAGCAAAATCGCAGTTTTCTACAACTAGCGTAGCAGCACCCAGAAGCTCTGATTCTGAGGCAAGAGCTGAAACTTTTATTTCGGTATGTTCAGCCAACCTTGGGATGCAGAATTCGTTGATGGCCTGTTGTATTGGTGCCATTAAAAATTTACCTGCGCCTGCTCCTCTTCCACTTAAAACGATCAGCTCCGGATTCATGATATGGATTAATGTAGCAAGTCCTTTTCCTATTAAAAAAGAAGCATCAGCAAGTATAGATATTGCTAAAGGATCTCCGGCTTTTGCAGCATCCAGGAAATGATCTCCGGGTAACTTTGATTCATCTTTAAATAAATTTTCCAAACTTGAGCTAATGCCTTCCGCCATTTGTGCGCGCGCTTTTTCAACCAGAACCAGTAAAGAAGTATCAACCTCTAGGCAGCCTCTTTTTCCGCAGGAACAGAGTTTGTTACTTTGAGACAAAGGTATGTGGCTAAATTCACCTGCATAACCATTATGTCCTTTAAATAGATTACCATTAATAATCATCCCTAAACCGGTACCCCAGCCTATGTTTACAACCATAATGTCATTATAGCCTTTACCTATGCCAAATTTCAATTCAGCAAAGGCAACCAGACTAGAGTCATTTTCTATAAATACAGGTAGACCGATTGATTTTTTTAGGTAATCCTTTAAGCTTTTGTCATTGGGCGATTTAAGGAATGAATGATTGATCCCATGTGCTGCATTTATAAAGCCGGGCATCCCAACCCCCACACCAAGAAACTGTTGAGCGGCAATTCCTGATTTAGCTAAATTCGATTTAATAAACTCAATTAATTTGGCTAAAGCGTCAGCGTCTTCCGCCAAATTCAAGGGGAGGGTGTATGTTATATTCTGTGGTCTGTTTAGTAAATCATAAATAACCATTCGGGTAACCAACTGATCCATAGCGATAGCAACGATGTACATCTGTTTTTGTGGATTTAACGAAAAGGTCAGGGGCCTGCGCCCTCCACTTGATGGAGCAAGTCCATGTTCAAGAACATAGCCATCTTTTACCAAATCATTAACCGCGCTGGTTATTAGTGGTAAGCTTTTATGACTAAGGGTGCTCAATTCTGTTAATGTGAGCATTTTGCTGTAGTACAGCTGTTTTATCACCTCTTTTCTTAAGAGTTGATACTTTCTAATTGTTGCAGTCATCGTATATGTTTTCCATAGGCCGGTAGAGCCTAGAATAAGCCAGTTTAAATATTAATACACTTAACGGCTACGGATAGTCGTTTAATTTATTATTGGGTTATTTGTACTCAAAAAGAGAACATGCATTGTGCCGTTTGGAAACTGCTCAATCGTTCCAGCATTTTGCGTGTCTAATTTACTTAAAATTATTATCTCATGGGATTATTGTTGTTATATTTATAACATAACCTAAAAATTAGACACCTAAACAGATACTATATTAACGACATGAACCAGTTTACAAGACGAACCTTCATTAAAGGAGCTGCAGGGTTGACTGCAGGCCTGCTACTTAGCGATAATTTACTAGGTCAAGAAAATAACGACCTCTCCTTTCCAGACAGAATGCTTCCTGCACCCATAAATGGTGGTTTTGCCATGGATGATTATTGGGTATGGGATCCCTCGGTAGTAAAAGGAGAGGATGGTCTTTATCATATGTTTGCGTCAAGGTGGAGTAAAGAGTACGGCTTTGGCAATTGGGTTACCAATTCGCAAATCGTAAGAGCTGTATCAAAAACTCCGGCAGGGCCTTATCAATTTGCTGAAGTTGTTTTGCCTGCAAGAGGTAAGCAGTTTTTTGATGGATGCGCAACACATAATGCGCGTATTGTAAAGAACGGCAAATACTTTGTACTTTATTATTTTGGTACTCATTATACCGATCCGGCTCCAAAACCGGGAGATGATGTATGGGACAATGGAGTAGCAAAGAGATCATGGATGAATAAACGAGTAGGTATGGCCTGGTCTAAGTCTGTTTATGGACCATGGACCAGAAGCGAAAAGCCAATCCTGGAACCAAGACCAGGACATTGGGATGCATCTATAACTTCTAATCCATCACCAGTGGTATTACCTGGGGGGAGAGTTTATTTAATGTACAAATCTTCTCCAAAGAACTACGATCCGCCTTTGTTGCTTGGAGCGGCAGGCGCTAAAACATTCCGTGGCCCATACGAACGCTTATCCGATAAACCATTGTTTGAATTTCACACCGCCGGACAAATGGATAATGATGTAGAGGATCCATTTGTATGGTGGGCTAAAGATCATTTTGAACTCATCATGAAAGATCGCTTTGGCCATATTTGTGGGGAAGAGGGTGGGGGTATCCACGCTTTATCTAAAGATGGAATAAAATGGGATCTTGCTAATCCAGTAAAAGCCTATTCCAGAACTGTTAAATGGGAGGATGGCACTACAACCAAACAAGGCAACTTTGAAAGACCGTTCCTGCTGTTTGAGGATGGAAAACCCACCCACTTGTTTGCTGCTACAGGAGCAGGAAGCAGGCCTTATCAATTAGAAAGATCGTGGAATATGGTTATCCCGCTTAAATAGCGGGTAACCTAATTTCTTTTTCGTTCATCTTCGTTTCCTGTCTGGCGGTCTTTGCTTTTCGATTCTTTATTTCCAAAACGATAGCTAAGACTTAATTGAGCAAATCTATTGATCTGAAAGTTGGTGAATTTCTGTTTCATACCGTTTACAACAGTTGTTGTTGCCATAGCACTACTTCTAAGTACATCATTCACATTTAAAGTAATGTTAAGATTTTTTTTAAACGCCAAAGCAGTTAGCCCTAAGTCTAACTTGTAGTAGGCATCAGACCTGCTAATGTGGTTAACCTCAGGGAACTGATACCAAAAATTAGCCGCTGCCGCGAAGGTTTTGTCGGAATTGAAATATATAGTATTGTTGGTAGCCAGGTATGCTCCAAACCCTTTAATATCTACAAAGCTGCTATTGTTCGAATAAGAGTTTGTGCGGTAAACCGTAAACTGATTGTTGTTCTGTAACCAGCTAAAAGTAGTTAAAGAGAAACTTTCGGATATCCCATATCTATATGTTTTCAAGAAATTTATAGGTGTGGTATAAACAAGATTCGTATCTGGTCTGGCTATTGTAACGTAATTGAACCCATTATTGGTAATGTTTAGGAAGGCAGAAGAGGTAAGTACGCTTTTATAAGCATGTGTTAATTCGAAGTTGCTATTGTACTCGGGTTGCAGATAAGGATTACCCTGACCGTAAGTATATGCTGTGTACAAGGATTTAAAAGGATTTAAGTTCCAGAAAGAAGGCCTATTAATACGTCTGCCAAAAGAGAAAGACAAACTGTTATCTGCATCCGACTGGTAAGAGACCAATAACGAAGGGAAAAGTTTAATATAATTTACCTCTGTTGTTTGTTTAGCTGTGTAAGAATATCCTTTGGTTTGTGTGATTTCGGCTCTTAAACCAGCTTGATATTTCCACTTGCCTTTTTCACCGTTAAAATTTGTATACAATGCCTGAGTGTTCTCTTTGTAATCAAATTCATTGCTCAAATTGGTGTCGTAAACAAGTTCTTCGCTGATCTTTTTATAGTAAAAAGCATTGCTGTAATTATCAATAAAACTAAGCTTTCCGCCAAATGCCCAGGTTCCTATAGCAGTAGGAATTTCGGCATCGGCCTTAAAAGTATAAACATTTATGTTTTGTTTATTGGTGTCGTAATAACGCGTGGTTCCCACTGGCGCAGATGAATTTGGTAAAAAGCTTTTGCTATCAAAATCAGATACATCTGTGCGGTAGTAATTATAATAATCAGCATTTAGTAAAAGCTTTTTTCCTGTGGTATCAAAGTTTACAACAGTATGCATATTAACAGAATTGCTTCTCGCAATGGGATGATAGGTAGCATAGGTTTTTAGAGTTGAATCTAAACCTCCTGTAGAATTATTATAGATGGGGTTGTTTACCCGGTCGTATCCATCATAAACATTCCTGCCTCCTTGATAGGAGAAGCCTAGTGATGTTTTTTTGCTCACTACAAAATCTGCTCCTGCAATTAGGTTGATGTTGCGATAAGAATAAACTCCGGTATCCGTTTGCATCCATGTTTGCTTCGGATAATACAAGTCGGTTTGAAAACCTTCAAGGTGATGGTCCTGATCAAGATTTAAGTTTCCATAAACAGATACTTTTTCTGAGTTGTAATTTAGGTTTGCACTGCCATTAAGCGCATAAAAATTATTGATTCCATAGATGGTTCTTTGGTCATGAATCCAATGTTTGCCACTCGCTTGTATATTCCCTGAGTAGCCTTGTTTTTTACTTTGTTTGGTTACAATGTTTATGATACCGGCATTTCCATCAGCATCAAAACTGGCAGAAGGATTTTTTATAAGTTCAATCTTAGAAATCTGGTTTGCAGACATAGACTTTAAATATCTCATTAAATCTAATCCGGTCAATTGAATCAATTGACCATTAACCATTACTTTAAGCTGGCCTTTTCCGGCGCTCGATATTTCATCATTGTTAACCTTCACTCCAGGAATTTGACTTACAGCCGTAAGTCCATCAGCCCCTGTAGCCGTAATACTATTTGAAAGGTTATATGTTAACTTTTCTGCATTGTTTTCCAGATTAGATTTATTTGCTACAACACTAACCTCGTTTAATGAGGTGTTGGCTTGTTTTAAAATAATCTTTATTGTTGTATCTCTGGATATTTGAATTTTTACCTCGTTTTTATGATACCCGGTAAAAGAGGTACTTACTAAATAATTGCCGGTAGTTAAGTTGCTGAAAGTAAAAGCCCCACTTTTATCTGTGGTTAAAGATTGCTTTTGGTTGGTACTTAAGTTTAAAAGAGTTATACCGGAATGCGGTAGTGGAAGTTGAGCAGCATCGTTTACAGTTCCTGATAATTTGACTTGAGCTAAAAGGGTTGTATTAACAATTAGGAGGAAAACGGCAGTAATGAAAAGTTTCAAGTTAGAGCGGTTAAAGGTTAGGTTATAAGTTATATTTTTGTTTCAACGGTTTTTATCAATTTTTCAAGAAGCTTAAATATTCCTTTCAATGCATCTTCGGTTGCGGAGTTAGCCATAATAATGTAGGCAATATTTTTATCCTTATTAATTAGCGTATAACAATAAAAAGTGCCGGCAGAACCTGCATGCTCAGATGAATGATTGTCGGGTTTATTTACATTAAGCCAACCTATAGCATAATCTTTTAATCCATAGTGGAGGAAATTATAAGTCTCTGGTTTTATGAGATTGCTTTTGCCCCTTAATCCGGCTAAATTTATCTGAACAAATTTAATGTAATCGGTTATCGGCATACTGATATCTCCGGCAGGCTCAATAAGATTTAAATTGTAGTCTGTGTGAGGGGATAGAGGAGTTAATTTTCCGTTCTCAATCCAATGCCCCCAAGGCTGATTGACATCAGTTCTATTTGGCCACCCCAATTTATAATTGAGCTGAAGTTTTTTTGAAAGAACCTCATCCAATAATTGCTCCCAGGTTTTTCCGCTTGCTTTTTCGAGCATGGCAGTTGCAACACTGTATCCTGCATTTGAATAGTTGTAGGTTTCATTGTTTTTTTCCAATGCATCATTGTCGATCAGGTATTTTACAAACAATTTACGCTGTTCTGCTTTGGTGCCTGTAAATTTAGGTAATGATTGAAACTCTACACCACTGGTGTACGGCTTAATATGTGCCCGGTGCGACAATAGGTCGAGCAGTGTAATTTCATAAAAAGCAGGATTGGCATCTTTTTTCCACTCTGGAAATAGGGTGAAGAACTTTGTTGTCCAGCTAATTTTTTTGCTTTCCACCAGGTAACCGGCAATAAAGCCTGTTATTGCTTTTGTATTTGAACCCAAGTGAAAGTAATCATCAGGCTTGGCTTTTGTTTCGGTGTTTTGAATGTCCGATTTCCTAAAACCTATTGTGCTTTTTATTAATACACTGTCGGCAGTAAGTGCGGCGTAACTCAGTTCAGGTATTTCACTTTTAACCCTTATGCTATCTGCAAAGTGAGCCAAGTCCTGACTTTTGGCAGAAGAAAAAATAAGCATAAAAGTTAAAAGGAATAAGGCCTGTTTCATTATAGTTCGCTTACTCCTCCAGAGCCTATTACCGTTTTTTCGATAGTTGGATTTCCTTTGTAATAAACATTACCCGAACCACTAATGAACGCTTTAATTGTGCCATCCGTTTTGATGCTAACAGTGCCTGAGCCACTAATTCTTGTCGATAATCTGTTGGTAACTAATTCTTTTCCATTTAGATGTCCTGATCCGCTGATGGTAATTTGTGCTACATCTGTTTTGCCGGTTATGTTTAGATCGCCTGAGCCGCTAATAACTCCGGTTAGCTTATCTGCATTAATGTTTGCTTTTATACTTCCTGAGCCACTTAGGGTAGTTGTAAATTCACCACTGGTTAGTGCCCCTGTTACAGTTATACTTCCATTGCCGCTCATGGTTAAGCTGGTGATGTCTTTTGCTGTTACGTAGGCTGTGATGGTTTTGCCTTCATATTTTTTTGCCCAGCTTGTCCAGCTAGTTTTTGGGCGGATTACAAGGATGTTGCCTTTAACTTCACTTACTAAAGTAGAAATAGCTTCTGCGTCGCCTTCAAATTTTAAGCTTTCGGTATTGCCCATTTTAATAATAACATGAATTGGCCCACCGGCAGCAACACCGGTAAAGTTTTTTACATTTCTATCATCAGAAGCGGAAGTATTAATTTTAACAATATGGGGTATAGTCGAAACGGTATTTTTAGAAATTGCACTGAACCCGACTGTACATAGTAGGGCGGCAAATAGAAATGTTTTCTTCATCTTTATCTTTTTGAATTTTATTTTTCTAAATAAACGAATTAATATCTAAAACCTTGTGTAAACCGCAAGCTGAATAACATGATTCATTGTAGAGTTGTTGAGCCCTTTAGAAGTTTGATTTAAATATCCGGCTTCTAAATCTATTTTTTTGCTCAATCTGTATCCTGCTGCGGCATAGGCTCGATTTTGGTCAAACACATGACCATTAAGCTCTTCTTTGTTTTGAAGGTTTAAGAATACCTCATTTTGCAATGCAACAAATGGACCTTTTTCAAAATTCTCCTGTCCCTTTTTTAACGGAACAATAAATCTTAAGAAATATCTGAACCGTTGCGAAAATAGATCATCTGTACCACGTCTTTCTATAAAACGTTGTTCAGTTCTGAATCTGTGGCTTGTAAGTATGGTGCTTATTTTATGTTTATAAATGTATTGCTGCCATATTCTATGCTCGGTTGTTGTATAATCGGCAGCATCTTTTAATTGCGTAAAAGTTTCGTTTAATAAGTAGCCTAATGTTACTTCATTCTTGTTGTTGATGTAGTAAGTTACACCAGGTCTGAACATAAAGTTTCTTAAATAATCCCAGTCGTTGGCAGTCCTTAATTGGACATCAAGGTGGGCGCCCCATTTGTTATTTATTTTGGTGGTATTCATTAAAAACAACCACCCGCTATTTTGTTTTATAGTTTGGGCAATGCCCGTAGTGCATAAGAAACACAATGCCGTTAGCAGGAATATTAAAATACGCATAGATTATTGTTCTGTTTGTGTGTTTTGCTAAAATAAGAACAATATTTAAGAAGTAATTGTTAGGATGCTTTAGTCACAACAATTTTAGGCGAAGATGATCTGTTTTACTATATAATTTCTACCTTGTAATTAAATATAATAAGCATGTTGATAGAAAAATTAATCTGATAACAGAATCTGATTTATGTTTTTATTTATATTTCTCTTAGTGTTTGTTTCTGTAATTTGGTTAATAACTTACCTTAATAACCAGAATCGTAAGAAGCAATGGTCAAGTGTTGCCGATACACTAGGGAGTCGTGTAATAGCACAATTAGAACGAGTAAAATGTGAAACATTTTACTCTGGGGCTAAAAACGGAGGACAGAACTTTACTCATTGCCATTTATATCTTACGGATGATGCATTAGTTATTTTTGGGTATTCTAAGGTTTTAATGATCAAACAACTAAGGGTTCCTTTGGTTTTGACAAGAAATTCTTCATTTTACGCCTTTGTTTCCCCTTATTCGCAGTTAATAAAGCCTAAGAAAATAAATCTCAACTCATTTAATGGAGATATTTATATTGAGTTCGAACAGCCGGGGCTTATTCGAACAAATGTAGAAATAAGACTAAAAGAGATTTCTAGTGATTTGAAAAATAGACTCGAATTTTTAAATACGATTTAAGATATTGTTGGTTATGACTAGGTGCCGTATTTTTCGCAGGAATTTCACAGTTTGTAGTGTGAATGTCGAGAGAAGTCTAAAGAAATGGTAAAATGAGATTTATATCTGAATTCTAGGCTTAATTAACCTCTGAATATTTAAAACACCTTTATTTGCATCTATTTAAACATTTAATTTGCAGGGTTTCTAAAATTAATTACTTTTGCCCCACTCAGGTAATTTTACGATTACCGTTAGCCATGGGGGATTAGCTCAGCTGGCTAGAGCGCTTGCCTGGCAGGCAAGAGGTCAGCGGTTCGACTCCGCTATTCTCCACCCTAAAATGAAAGCCCTTTAATTAACTTTAAAGGGCTTTTTTTTATGCTCAAGGCCATATTTTCCCTTTCGACCTCTTAACTGCTTTTTAAAATTCTAGAAACTTTAATACGGTTATTGGTGGGATGTTTTGGTAAAAAATGCTACAATTGTGCTACAGAAATTCCACCCATGGCAACAGTTAAATTCAAGGAGCATAAGCATCATTTAAAGTCCAACGGCACAATCAATGTTAGATTGGTGATTTATCATAAAGCAAAAAGGGTTTATCGGTTACTTCGCACTATGTGACATTGGGCCAGCTTATGTACATTTAGGTAAAAGTGGGGAAGAGCCAGCCTGCACGAAATAAGGTGTCAGTTTAAATGCGGAACGAGCGGTCATTTTCGGACGAAATACCCGCTCGAAAAAAATCTTCAGCATCAAAGTTAACGTAGGCTTCAACAATTAGTATATCACAATATGTTGAGAATTGAATTACTTTTATACTGCAAAGATTTCATTATTTTAGATTGTGCTCGAGTAGGTTAAAGTTTGCATTATGTTTGATAAAAATATATAAATGAAGATAGTAGAACATAGAATGCCACTAATGGATATTGGCTCCCCATCGCCAATTATTTTATCATCTGATGTTGATTTAGTGATTCTTTTTTTTTTTCTTGACATTGATCAGAAATTTAGTCATGATTGGGGACATAGTGACGCTGAGGTATGTCGGGGGCTCTAAAACATATTTTCGGCGTTCCGGGAAACGAAACCTTATCTGGTCATCCGTATTACACGTTAGGTGTAAGATCTTTCATTTTTTATGAATTAATAGGTTCGGATTTAATAGCTCAACTTAAAGAAGTTGCTAAAATTCACCTTCATTACAATCAGAATAAATACAATGAATTTAGACATTTTATAATTACTTTTCATGACAATATGTTTGAATGCATAGCGAAAGAATTTGAAATAAAGGTAGAAAACATTGTTGCGTATGAAAAGACCCAAGAGATGTTAAACGAATTAACAAAATTACATAAGTAGCTAAGTAGAGCTTTTCTGTCGACCACAAGATTTGTTAGTAAAAAGATCAAAGGAGAAGAATAATGGTAGTTTTAAATAATAGAATGTATGAGTTATTTTTTAGAGTTTATGTCAATCTTTATTGGTAGATGGGTTATTGGAGGTATAGGGGTTTGTGTAAGAAAAGCTTACTACTCGCTTTTTGAACCTGTAAACGCAGTCAAAGGAAGAAGAAAATCGAAGGAGAATAATGTAATTGATGTTGAAGGATTTCAGAATAGACTTATTGGAGTTCTTACAATTTTGATTGTAGTGGTTGTACTGATGCTTGCATAGTAACATTATCAACATCAATGAAGAACTCCAGTGGTACAAGTAATGCAATAAATAAATGTTTCTATGAGACCTGGCGGCTATTCAGCAGGTGGTATTTTGGTAATTGGTGCAACTATACTTGCTCCTCAGGCAACACTCCCAAATTTGGCAAGGCAGTTGGCGCCAACTTTAATGAGTTTATAAAATATGGATCGTAAAAAGGCAAGAAATGTTTTTATTTTCAGAATTGTTTGTATTCTAATTTTGGTTCTTTTTTTTGTTCGCGGCTGTGTAGTGCCAGGGATAAAATTTTTAAGAGAATCTGATGTAGGCTTAAATGAAAAAGAGTTACAGGTTAAAAATGAAAAATATCAAAATCTGTATTTGTCGTTCTTGAAGAAGGGAGTGGCCCAAAAAATGAAATTTATTGATAATTTTAATTCGGGCACTAAATCCAATTATCTAGTCACTTCTTATGACGATACTCGCATTTTTTTTCATAAAATTGATGTACGCAAAAAGGTTAAACTTAATGAATTTATTAAGCTAGAAAAACGACCTTTGGGAGAATCCCCTAATATTGTTTATGCAGGATCTGACAGCTTTCTATATTCTTCGGAGTCATTTACTTCAGTGAATAACTTAATTATAACTTTCGATGGAAATTTAACTAGCCATGTTAATGAAAATGACAGTTTGATGAGTATAAGCTATTTAGCGACTAAATCATCATTTCGGTATGAGGCAAATGGGGTTACTGATATGGTTTTTAAATCTTTAAATGATGGAGAACCTATTCCGATCAATGTTGTGGTTTTAAATAAAAATAAGTATATTCTAATAATAATAGCCACATCACAGAGAAGAGGAGCGAATTTGAGACCCTCATTTATTAGGGAAATGCTAAATTTATAAGCAAGTTTTATCAATTTAACTGGATCCTTTTGTTATCATTTGAAATAAGCACTTCTGTGTCGCCATGCTGGAATTTGGGAATTTGATGCCCTGAGACTCTAAGAATCACAAATTTTCAGGTATTATTTTAATCTATCTAATATTAATGAAATCTGGCCTATCTATTATATATGGTTTAGTAGGATTATCAGTTATCTTGGGTAATGGAATTTTGTGAATGTGAAATTTGTAATTGTTTAATATGCAGTGTTATGTAGATTTTTTTTGATAATTTAGGCTAAATATAATACTTGTATGAAAAATTTTAATTAACGCTTTTTGGCTGCTTTTATTCTCTTTTTTATTAACCTCAGATATGGAGGTTTCTGCTCAATAATGGAGTTAAGGTTAAATCGCTATCAATCTCAGGATAAGTTTACTTTTGATTTTATACGCTCCTTAATTGTGGAATACAATGGCACCCCAGCTAAATAGGATAGCAATGCTGCTTTGAAATTTATACCACTGGCTGGTCACAATATCAAATTGAACACTTGATAATGCGTATTGCTATTAGAGAGTTGCAAGAAGTAAAATACCCTAAAATAGGAGTTAAATAGTGAATTCTATGCTGTGGATATTTAGTATGAATATTGAAATTATGTCTTTAGGTTGCGTTTAACGTTATTTTTTTATACTTTCGCTTACTGAAACTCAGACATAACTCAGCCAATAGGATGAAAAATATAGAGAAGAAACTGCTTTTAAAGCATGAAAAGCAGCGTTTAGAAGCCGCAATTGGGGTAATTTCTACTCCGCTATTCTCCACTCACTGAAAGCTTCAGAGAAACCTGAAGCTTTCGTTTTTAACCAGCTCAACTTGGCTGGAAAACATTCTCAGTTGAGAATGAAAAAGATAAGTTGGGGGGATACCAGAGTGGCCAAATGGGACAGACTGTAACTCTGTTGTCGCAAGACTTCGAAGGTTCGAATCCTTCTCCCCCCACTCTAATAAAAAAGCCTTTCAGTTTTCACTGAAAGGCTTTTTTGTTGAAAATGCTTACTTAAAAAGTTGTCTTTTGCATTTGGGGCTCCTTTAGAAGTCCAAAATAGAAGGTTTATTTCCAACCGCCACCTAGCTCCTGATAGATGTTGGTTACAGCATTAAGCTGGTTCTTTTTTGTTTCTATAAGTTCAAGTTTGGATTCCAAAGCATCCCTTTGAGTCATTAATACCTCTAAATAATCTGCTCTAGCTGATTTAAATAAATCGTTAGAGATTTCAATAGATTTGTTGAGCGCATCAACTTGCTCAGACTTCAAACGATAGCCCTTTTCAAGGTTATCTATATTTGATAATTGAGTAGAAACCTCTAAATATCCATTTAGAATTGTTTTCTCGTAGTTGTACATGGCCTGAAGTTGACGCAAGTTTGCGTTTTTAAACTCAGCTTTAATCCCGTTTCTGTTAATCAGCGGCCCTGCCAGATCTCCCGCGAGGGAGTATAGCATCGATTCCGGAGATTTTACCAGATATGTTGGATTGAATGCCTGAAATCCGAATGCTGCGGAAATATCTAATGAAGGGTAGAATTCTGCTTTTGCTACTTTTACATCCAGTTTTGCAGCAGCCAGTTCAAGCTCAGCCTGCTTAATATCAGGTCTGTTGGCCAACAATTGCGAAGGAATACCTGTACGAACAGTTGCAGGTAACAGATTTAAGAAATTACCCTTGTCTCTTGGGATTTCCTGAGGGAAACGGCCGAGTAAAAAGTTGATCTTATTTTCTCCCTCTTTAATCTTCTGACCAATTTCAAACTCCATACTTTGAGAGTTTAGCACCTCAGCTTTAAATTTCTGAACAGCTAGTTCGGTTACTCTGGTTGCTTCTTTTTGGATTTTTACAATCTCTAAAGCATTCTTCTGAAGCTCGATGTTTTGTTTAACAATCTCCAGTTGATTGTCAAGAGCCAACAATTCGTAGTAAGAGTTGGCTACCTCAGCAATCAGATTGGTGAGTACAAAGTTTTTGCCTTCTACAGAAGATAAATACCTGTTGATCGCTGCTTTTTTAGAGTTACGGAGCTTTTTCCAGATGTCTACTTCCCAGTTTGCAGATACTGCGGCTGTGTAATCCATTAAAGGGTCTGGGGTTTCCTTTCCGGGAGCAATTTCTGTTGAGGCATCACCAGCCCCTTGGCTGGTGTATCTTCCTACTTTTTCAACACCGAGGCCAAGTCTACCGGTTACGGTGGGCAACAGGGCTCCCTGTTTAAATTTAATGTCGTTTTTTGCTATTTGAACTTCCTGAAGCGTTATCATCAGCTCCTGATTACGCTTGATGGCTGTGTCGATCAGATTTACCAGTTTGGGGTCGGTAAAAAAGCGCTTCCAATCAAGCTCCGCCATGTTGGCGGTATCCTTATTATTAGTATAGGATTCAGGAACTGATTTGTTTTCAACAGACTGCTTGAACGCAGGGATCTTACAACTTGCAATGGCCAGTGAAATACTCACCAGGCCAATGTATTTATATATCTTGTGTTTATACATTATGATCAATTTCTTCTGTTAACGGATTTTCGTTTTCATTTTTAACGATGATGTGTTTCTCTGATAGTTTTGCGAATACGTAGTATAGGCCTGGGATGATCAGTACCCCGAAAACAGTTCCGATGAGCATCCCGCCGGCAGCTGCAGAACCGATGGTACGGTTTCCTGTTGCACCCGGACCTGAAGCGAAAACCAATGGAATCAATCCTGCGATAAATGCAAATGAAGTCATTAAAATAGGGCGGAACCTTACCGCAGAACCCTCAATAGCAGCTTTGAGGACAGAATCCCCGGCACGGTGCCGCTGGACTGCAAACTCAACGATCAGTACGGCATTCTTACCAAGCAGACCGATCAGCATAACCATCGCTACCTGTGCGTAAATGTTGTTCTCGAGTCCGCAGATTTTCAATAAAAGGAAGGCTCCGAAAATCCCTGCAGGAAGCGAAAGGATTACTGCAAAAGGAAGCAGGAAGCTTTCATACTGTGCGGCCAAAATAAGATATACGAAACCAAGACAGATGAGGAAAATATAAATGGCTTCGTTTCCACGGGCAACCTCATCTGCAGAAATTCCGGCCCAGTTGATGCCAAATCCTCTTGGTAAGGCTTTTTTAGCCACTTCGGCAACAGCGTCAATTGCAGAACCACTACTATATCCAGCTGCTGATGAGCCGCTGATTTCTGAAGCGTTGTACATATTGTGTCTTGTGATTTCGGATAAACCATACACTTTTTCTAACTTCATAAAGGCCGAGAAAGGCACCATTTCATCCCGGTCATTTTTAACATACAGTTTCAAGATATCTGATGGCAGGGCGCGGTATTGAGGCAGTGCCTGAACCATGACCTTGTACTGGCGGTCGAATTTGATAAAACTGGTTTCGTAATTACTACCGACTAAAGTAGAAAGCGTATTCATTGCATTATCAATGCTCACGCCTTTTTGCTGGGCAATATCATTGTCGATTTTGAGCATATATTGCGGGAAACTCGCGCTGTAAAACGTAAACACTGATGCAAGTTCCGGGCGTTTGTTAAGCTCTTTTACAAAATCTCTGCTTACGGTTTCCATTTTCTTGTAATCACCTGATCCTGCTTTGTCCAATAGACGCAGTTCAAATCCGCCCGCAGCACCGTAACCCGGGACTGCCGGTGGCTGGAAGAATTCGATGGTTGCGCCCTGGATGTCTTTAGATTTCTCTTCCAGTTCTTTCATAATGTCACCTACAGAATGTTTACGTTCTTCCCAACTTTTTAAGTTGATTAAGCAGGTTCCTGAGTTTGCTCCTGTTCCTTCCGTGAGGATTTCATAACCTGCAAGTGAAGAAACCGATTTAACACCGTCAATTTTTTCAGCAATTTTCTGCAGTCTTTGTGCAATTTGATTGGTGCGCTCCAGTGTAGAGCCCGGGGGGGTCTGGATAACTGCATAAAACATCCCCTGGTCTTCATTTGGGATAAATCCTGAAGGCAGGTTGCTGTTTAAAACCCCGATTCCGGCGCAAAAAACAAGAAGCATGATAAAAGTGATCGACCTTTTGTTTACAATTTTGCCCAGCAATCCCTGATATCTTCCGGAAATGCTGTTAAACCAAATATTGAAACTGTCAAGCATTTTATTTAGTGCGGTTTTCTTTCTTGCTATGTCGTGGTTGTTTTTGAGCATAATTGCACAAAGGGCAGGCGTGAGCGTCAATGCGATAACTCCCGAAAGTACAATTGCGGTTGCCATGGTGATGGAGAACTGCCTGTAGAAAATCCCGACAGGCCCGGACATGAATGCTACCGGAATAAATACCGCAGTCATTACGAATGTGATGGCTATAATTGCACCGCTGATTTCATGCATGGCTTCCTGCGTAGCCAAAAGTGGCGATAGGCTTTTTTCTTCCATCTTAGCATGAACTGCCTCGACGACGACAATCGCATTGTCGACCACAATACCAATTGCCAGAACGAGTGCGAATAAAGAGATTAGATTCAGCGTGATCCCAAAAAATGACATCACCGCAAAAGTTCCTATAAGCGATACTGGTACTGCAATTGCAGGAATTAAAGTAGAGCGCCAATCGCCAAGAAATAGGAATACGACAATTCCAACGAGGATGAAAGCTTCTACTAGTGTATGGATTACTTTTTCAATCGAAGCATCAAGGAATTTCGAAACATCATAACTAATTTCATAATCTACGCCTTTTGGAAAGGAGTTGGATTTGATTTCGGCAAGTTTGGCTTTCACATCTTTGATAACCTGGCTTGCGTTACTTCCATAAGATTGTTTCAGTACGATTGCAGCTGAAGGGCGCCCGTTTAGGTTGGAATAAATATCGTAGAATGAACTTCCAAATTCAATATCTGCCACATCTTTCAAACGAAGCAATTCTCCATCTTTACTCGATTTCAGGATGATGTTTTCGTATCCGTCTTTGGTGCTGAAACGCCCCGGATATTTCAGGACATATTCAAAAGCTTGGGTGCGTTTTCCGGAACTTTCCCCGGTTTTACCCGGTGAGGCTTCAAGACTTTGTTCGTCAAGTGCTTTCAAGACCTCATCAGCTGAGATTTTATAAGCAAGCATACGATCTGGTCTCAGCCAGATCCTCATCGCGTATTCCCGGTTTCCAAGAATGTCGGCATCTCCAACACCATCAACCCTTTTTAATTCCGATAGGATATTGATGTCTGCAAAATTGAATAGGAATTTCTCATCCATTTTTGGGTCTTTGCTGTATAAATTGATGTATAACAGCATACTCGATTCCTCACGCGTAATTTTTACACCTTCACGTACCACAAGCGGTGGAAGTTTATTCACTACGGAAGCCACACGGTTCTGAACATTGATGGATGCCTGGTTAGGATCGGTTCCAAGGTTGAAAACGACCTGAATTGATGCTTCACCGTCGTTACCAGCATCAGAAGCCATATATTTCATTCCAGGAACGCCATTGATCGCACGTTCTAGTGGGATAAGGACCGCTTTGGTCATCAGTTCTCCATTGGCACCAGGATATTCTGCCGTGATGTTCACCTTTGGTGGTGAAATTGAAGGGAATTGTGTTACCGGTAACTTTGTCATGGCCAGCACACCCAGAAAAATTATGATGAGCGAGATGACTATAGACAATACGGGTCTATGTATGAATTTATTAAACATTTGTTTTTTGTTTTATGGGTCGACTACTCAGCGTTTAATTTCAGTTCGGAAATGGCTTGTTTTGGCGCCACGTATTTGAATTTGATTTTGTCGTCGTCTTTTACATTTTGAACGCCCTCAAGAAGAATTTTATCAGTTGCGGCAATGCCGCCTCCGACAACATATAAATCAGGCATTTCACTGCTGATGGTAATATTTCTGGAGTGCAGCACATTGTTATTTCCTACAACAAAAACGTAGATTTTATCCTGGATTTCATAAGTTGCTTTTTGTGGGATGATCAGCGCATTTTTAAGCGGAACTGTCATTTGTACTTTTCCGGTTTCTCCGTTTTTCAGCAATCTTTCAGGGTTTGGAAACTTAGCACGGAACGCAATATTTCCGGTTTCACTATCAAATTCGCTTTCGATGGTTTCTACATCGCCTTTGTATTTTAATGGCTGGTTGTTGGCTAAGAGCAATCCTACTTTATTACTTCCCCGGTCTTTGACGTCGGTTTCATAATTCAGGTATTCCGGCTCAGAAACATTGAAGTAGGCAAACATCTGGCTGTTATCGGAAAGGGTTGTTAACAATTCGCCTTCATCGATCAGGCTTCCCAATTTTTTTGGGATGCGATCGATTATTCCGTCGAATGGGGCCCTAATTATTGTGGCAGTTAAGTGGAACTTTGCCATTGACATTTGCGCTTTAGCTCCGTCGAGTTTTGCTTTGGCCATCGCCAATTCGTTTTTGGAAACGATATTTTTATCGGACAATAATTTAGTGTTCTGGAGTTCGATTTCGGCAGACTTTACTTCTGCTTCCGCTTTTTGGGATTCGGCCTCATACATTTTCGGGACAATTTTGAAAAGCACTTGTCCGGCTTTTACAGATTGGCCTTCATCTACATAAATGTTTTGCAGGAAACCTTTTTCAAGAGCCCTGACTTCGATGTTACGTACTGATTTGATCTGTGAAACATACTCTTTAGTGATGGAGGTGTCTAGAGTCAATGGACTGGTTACTGTGTAGTTTTCAGCCTCTTCTTTTACTTCTTTTTTAGTTGTACAGCTGGTATGGCACAAAATAGCGCACAAGCCGGTGAGCATTGCAATTCTCTTCATTTGGTGTTAATTGGTTGTTAAAAAACTTGATGATCAGGAATCAGAAATTCCTGAGAATGAGAAATAGCAACAGTTGCCGGGTATGGAACCAGAATAATTATGCTGACAGATGAATAATATTAATATTTCTATTGGGCACAGAGGATCATACGCTCGATAACTGAAGCGTATTTTTGATCATATTTTTAGAACTCTTTGTAGAATGTACTTGTAAGAGGAGGTGTAAGATAAATGTTTGCAAAAGGGCAAACGGTTTTTGATGTAGTTGAAAGAGTTATTTAGAGTAGCTGCGTAGGCAAGTGTAATAATATACTTAACCGATAACACTGATTTTTTTGCAGATACATAATCCTCATCCTCATTTTCAACAGAGATGAAGTCTTCCCTTTTTTCACTGAAGGTATTGCTTTTAACTACGGGAAGATCTTGTGTGGTATTGATGAATTTTGTTGGCTGCAGTTTTTCAATATTCTGAGCAGATGAATAAGAACTGGTATTGAGATTAGTTCCTGCACAAGCATAGCCATGCTTACCTAGTATAAGTAAGCACAGAGACAGGAAGAATACAATAAAGCTTTTCATATTCGGTACAAAAATACTATTAGGGATGAGAGTTAGGGCGTTCTTGCCTTCATTTGACTGTCAGATTTTTGTCAATAATTGTGGGAGATTAAGGAATGCCTATGTTTTGCATGTTAAAGGGTCTAAAAATTTATTTTAAAACCTTTTAGCGTTTTTATTTTGTTGTACCGAATAAAGTTTGTAATCTTATGGTTACATTCTATCTGTGGGTAAAGGGGTAATATTTAATTTTCTAATTAATAGTTGTTTTTTTTTGTGTTAAGATACTGATATATAGCGCTAAATGAGTTTTGTTTGCTGGTGAGGTTGCTTCTGGTGTAGTAGTTGTTTATATGGTATTGTTACAATTTGCGACTTAAAACTTTATATTTAAAACAATATTTTAATGCCTTATATCTCATTAGAAAGCCACTTGCCGGGAATCACCGGATTGCTAGAGTATAGTAAAGAAACAGCACAACCTATCAGGGAATTAACACAGTTTTTACTCCGAGGACCATCTTCATTAACTGAAGCTGAAAGGGAGTTAATTGCGACGGTTGTATCGCATGGAAATGAATGTGTTTTTTGCACAACAGCGCATACTGCTGCTGCGGATCTTTTAGCCGGTGAAACCCTAACTGCTCAAAAAGTAAAAGAGAACATTGATACGGCTCCTGTTAGTGAAAAAATGAAAGCGTTATTAACCATAGCTGCCCTGACCAGGAAAAGTGGTAAAAGCGTAACTGCAGCACATATTGAAGAAGCAAAAGTTGCTGGAGCAACTGATGTAGAAATTCATGATACGGTATTAATTGCCGCTTTGTTCTGCTTATACAATAGGTATGTGGATGGGTTGGGTACTGCGCTCCCTGAAAATCCTGCCTATTACCTCACCCTGGCTGACAGACTTGTTAACCATGGGTATACCCGTCTCCCCAATGGGTATGACCACCTTAAGAAATAAACCAAACCAAAATAAACCAAACCAAATTGAACCAAAATGAAGAGAAACTTACTATTAGTGCTGATGCTCTATGCCGTTAATTTATTCGGGCAGGAAGTAAAAATAAGAGGTGATGTATCCGCCACAGATACCAATCTCGCGTTGAGCAATGCAAGTGTCAATATTAAAAACAAGGTATCAGGTACCACAACAAATGCAAAAGGCAGTTTCACCTTAAACTATAAAGGCAAATTACCAATCGTAATCGTTGTTTCCGCTATCGGATATGAATCACAGGAAATTCAGGTTACCTCAGAAGGTCAGGATATCCGTGTTTCACTCTCTGCTAAAACTATTATGCTTAATGAGGTGGTAACTGCCGCCTCCCGAGTAAGTCAGAGTATTCTGCAATCGCCGGTCAGTATTGAAAAGATGTCCCTCAAAACTATTAAGGAGAATCCATCTTATACCTTTTATGATGGCCTCCAAAGCATGAAAGGAATGGAGGCTGTTACCAGCAGCATCACTTACAAACAGGTCAACACCCGTGGCTTTAATACTACCGGTAACTCTCGTTTTCTTCAGCTTGTCGACGGAGTCGATAATCAGACACCCGGACTTAATTTCGCAGTAGGTAACCTGTTTGGCGCATCTGATCTTGATGTTGAATCTGCAGAGGTTATCCCCGGAGCAGCGTCGGCACTCTACGGACCGGTTGCTTTTAATGGCCTGTTGTACATACATTCAAAAGATCCTTTCGCTTATCAGGGGTTGTCTTTTCAGGTGAAAACCGGAGTAAATCACATTAATGATCCGGCAACAGGTTCGAAAGAAATGAATGATGTTGCACTCAGATTTGCTCATGCATTTAATGACCGTCTGGCCTTTAAAATCAATGTTTCTTATTTAAAAGGGGTCGACTGGTATGCTAACGATTATACCGATGTCAGTGCCACCACCCCGGTAGATCAGCGTGGTCCCGGCAATCCGGCCCGCGATGCTTTAAATATCTACGGTGATGAGGTTTCGAGAAACTTACAGGGGATCGGGGTTGTATCCCGTACTGGTTATGAGGAAAAGAACCTGATGAATTATGATGTGTATAGTTTGAAATTGAACGGTGCCTTGCATTATCGCATCACTAACGGCCTTGAAGCTATTTACCAATACAATTACGGCGTAGGTACTGCCAGTTATACTGGAAGTAGCCGCTTTGATCTGAATAATTTTGTACTTCAGACACACCGTGCAGAACTAAAAGGAAGCAATTTCTTTTTACGCAGCTATGTGGTAACCGAAAATTCCCATGATTCTTACAATACCCGTTCTCTTGCTCAATTTATCAATAGAGACTGGGTACAAGATCTTAATGGAAAAGTTGTAGCGCCAAATGTGGCTGATGATACCTGGTTCACAAGGTATGCAGCAGCCTTTAATGGTACACAGGCTGGTGTTACTGGCAATAGTCATACCGCCGCACGTACTTTTGCTGATCAGGGTAGATTCCTGCCGGGTTCAGAAGCATTTGACAAATCAAAGGATGCCTCTATTCATAATTATGGTTTAAGCGGAGCCGGCGTTTTCAGCAACAGTAAGTTTTACCATACAGATGGTCAGTATGATTTTTCAAGTGCAATAAAGGTATTCGAACTGCTTGCCGGTGGCAGCTTCCGTAATTATAAGATGTTTACCAATGGCAGCTTGTTCGATGACAAGACAAATAAAATTGGGATCAAGGAATACGGAGCATTTGCACAAATAGGTAAAAAATTCTTCGATGAAAAATTAAAGTTAACTGCATCTGTAAGATATGATAAGAACGAAAATTTCGACGGCAATTTTACTCCTCGCTTTTCAGCGGTATATACAGTTGCAAAATCTCATAATTTCAGGGCTTCTTATCAGACAGGCTTTAGAAATCCTACCCCTGTCGATCAGTTTATCCACCTCAACGTTGGCCCAATTACCATATTGGGAGGAGCTCCGAATAACAGCGCCGGATTAAATGTATATGAGAATTCGTTCACGGCTGCTTCAGTAAATGTATTCGGTCCCGCTGTGGGAGCAGCCATTGGCGGCGGAACACCTCCACCTGTTGCAATCAGCCAGAATAAAGACCTTCTGGTTAAGTCTAATGTTGCCTATATAAAACCCGAGCAGCAAAAAGCATTTGAGGTCGGCTATAAAGGTTTAATTAACGAAAAACTGCTGGTAGACCTAAATTATTATTATAGCTCATACACAGATTTTATACTCAATACCGTAGTATTAAGGCCAACAAGCCCGGTGCTTGGAGCCGATGGTAAAATTAATCCTGCAGCAGCAGCCGAAGTAGCAGCGCGCACAGTAAGTGCCTTTCAATTGTATACGAACGCACAGGATAAGGTTTCAGCACAAGGTGTAAGTTTTGGTCTGACCTATCTACTTAACGGAGGCTATGTCCTTGGAGGGAATGCAACCTGGTCCGATTTTAACCTTGGCAGTGCAAACATCAATAACATTGCGCAGTTTAATACACCTAAGTACAGTACCAATGCAACATTTGGTAATGCAAACCTGGGTTGTAATTTTGGGTTTAATGTCGCATGGCATTGGCAAAGTGCGTTCGACTGGTATGGAACTTTTAATGGAGTAAGACCAGGACGCATCAATGCCTATTCCATGGTGGATGCCCAGATCAATAAAAAGATTCCTTCTGTAAATACCACGATTAAATTGGGAGGTAGTAATATTCTGAATAAATACGTTTCGCAATCATATGGTTCTCCTGCTGTAGGGGCAATATATTATGTGTCTTTGGTTTTTGATAACCCTTTAAAATAATTGGTATTCACCCTTAAAAGTTAAAATTATGAGTGCAATAAAACTAAGTAATACCTATCTGACCTTACTGTTCATTCTCTGTTTTTTGAGTAGCGCATTTGGCGGAACAGTCTCTACGCTCATGTCAGTGTACCTACCTGTAGTAGTTAAGGATCTGCAGGGAGATTTGGGTGCTGAGGAACTAAACTCTATAAGTGGGTTTGTCAATGCGCTATTCATCTTTGGCTGGGCGTTTGGCGGTTTTACCTGGGGACTAATTAGCGATAGAATCGGACGTAGAAAAGCTTTATTGTGTGCTATCGCTTGTTATGGCATATTTACCCTATTAACAGGCCTCATGCCGACATGGGGTGGTCTTGTAGCCTGCAGGTTCATGAGCGGATTTGGGGTAGGAGGTGTATTGGTTGTTTCCTTTACCTTGCTTAGTGAGGTATGGCCTCAGAAAAGTAAAGCCGTAGTTACAGGGATTATTTCTATAGCTTTTCCCGTAGGTATATTTTCAGCAGGACTTATCAACTTTGTCGTTTCCTCATGGAGAGAAGCCTTTTTTGTAGGAGCCATCCCTATTATCCTGGCACTTATTGGGATCATTGTGATCAGAGAGTCTGAAAAATGGCTGGAACATCGGGAACAAAAGGCGGTAACGCGGAAACTATCACTGTGGTATTCTGCCGAAAACCGTAGGGAGCTAATCGTTGGTTCCCTGATGTTTGGAACTATGCTCATCGGATTATGGGCCATATTTTCATGGCTTCCTACATGGGTACAAAGTCTCATCACTGGTGATGGGCAAAAAGAACGCGGGCTGAGTATGATGTGCATGGGTATGGGCGGACTGATTGGGGGATTTTTTTCAGGTTATCTGGTCAATCTACTTGGTCTAAAAAAATCAATGATGCTGTGTTTTGCGGTTTGTTCCATTATGTCCTTCGTACTGTTTAAATTGAATACCACTTTTTCTCCTCTAATCTTTATAGAAATCGCTGTGCTGGCTTTGTTTTTTGGGGCTAGTCAGGGTGTTCTGTCCTCCTATATTCCACAATTGTTCCATACTGGTATAAGGGCCACGGCTACTGGCTTCTGCTTTAATATCGGCAGGTTGTTTACTGCAACTGCGGTTTTGTTTATTGGGGTTCTTGTAGTGTCACTTGGCGGATATGGTAACGCAATTTTTATATTTTCAACCGTATTCGTAGTTGGGTTTGTAGTCGTGTTATCTATAAAAGAAAAGAAAGAAGAAGTAATAGCAGTTGCACCATTAGAGTCTTCTGCAGGATAGTTTGAAATTTTAAAGTTTGTAAGAAATGGCACATATTAACGTACCTGAAGGAGTTCCAGGAATTAGATCTCTGGTTATGTTTAGACCTGAAACAGGTAAATACCTTTATGATCTCGCACAGGAATTGTTGCGAGGCGAGTCGCCCCTTTCGCAAGCTGAAAGGGAATTGATTGCGGCATATGTTTCAAAACGCAATGATTGTTTCTTTTGCATGAGTAGTCATGCTGCTGCAGCAAGATGTTTGTATAATGATGAAGAGGGAATTGTGGATGATGTTTTGAACGACATGCAGACCGCTGATATTAGTAATAAGATGAAAGCATTGCTTCATATTGCAGGAAAAGTACAGATTCTGGGTAATGAAGTAAGTTTTGAAGATATAGAGTTGGCTAGAAATGAAGGTGCTAGTGATAAAGAACTACATGATACGGTACTCATCGCAGCTGCGTTTTGCATGTTTAATCGTTATGTAGATGGCTTAGCCAGCTTTACGCCGACGGATCCTGAGGCATACAAGGAAATGGGAAAGAGAATGGTTCAGGGCTATAATTTACCACCACAACAATAATCAAAATAAGATGGCACATATCAACTTAAATAACGACTTACCTGGAATTAGAGGGTTAATGGCGTATAGACCTGAAACGGCAACTCCATTAAATGCACTTGCAGAGATGCTGCTAAGAAATGATGACAACACTTTGTCCCGTGGCGAACGTGAATTGATAGGAACGTATGTTTCCTATCTAAATGATTGTTTCTTTTGTCAGAATGTACATGGGGCATTGGCCGGACATTATTTAAACTGTGACATCAATAAAATAGATGAGATAAAAAATGATTTTAATACAGCAGACCTTTCATCTAAGATGAAAAGTCTGCTTTCTATTGCTGCAAGTGTGCAAAAAGGAGGTAAAATGGTAACTGAAGAGCAAATTGCAGCAGCAAGATTAGAGAATGCCACTGATAAAGAAATTCATGATACTGTGCTCATCGCAGCCGCATTTTGCATGTTTAACCGTTATGTTGATGGTTTGGGAACAACCGCTCCATTAGACCGGCAGTTTTACATAAACCGGGCACCACAACGGGCAGAAGATGGCTATCTTATATTAAGATAATAAATATTTTACTTAAGCTTTTCTTTTAAAACACTAGATTTAACTAAATCGATTTGTCGAAAGACAAGTGATGCTAATTATTTTAACCGAAGTGATATGAAGAATTTAATGAAATGTGGTTTTAGTTTTTATGTTTTGTTGGGCTTGTTGTCGGAGCCAAGTTTTGCTCAGCGCCAAACCTCTAAAATCTCATCCGTTAATTTTTCAAAGGTTAACATCACCGATAATTTTTGGGCACCTAAAATTAAAACTGTAAGTGAGGTAACCATTCCTGTATGTATAGATCAGACAGAAGTTAAAACACCACGCATCAGAAATTTTGAAAAGGTAGCCCGTAAGCAAGGTGAAAAGCATGAAGGGATTTATTATGATGACTCTGATGTTTACAAAGCACTTGAGGCTATTGCTTATTCCTTAAAAAACCATCCAGATGAAAAACTGGAAGCAAAAGCTGACGATTGGATTAACAAAATAGCTGCGGCACAATTACCCGATGGTTATGTAAATACTTATTACACGCTAACAGGGCTAGATCAAAGGTGGACCGACATGGAAAAGCACGAAGATTATTGTGCAGGGCATTTAATGGAAGCTGCCGTTGCCTATTACAATACAACCGGAAAAAAGAAATTGCTAGATGTAGCTACCCGCCTTGCAGATCATATAGACAACACATTTAGACTTAAGAATCGAAACTGGGTAACCGGACATCAGGAAATAGAGCTTGCCTTAGTAAAACTCTACCAAACAACAGGTAAAGAAAAATATTTAGATCTGGCCGACTGGTTTTTACAGCAGCGTGGACATGATCATGGTAAAGGTGCTATTTGGACCAATCCTCACATGGGAAAGAAGTATTGTCAGGATGATGTACCTGTTAAAGATCAGAAACAGATAGAGGGACATGCAGTAAGAGCCATGTATCTTTATACTGGTGCAGCCGATGTAGGTGCTGCAAAAAATGATTTTGGTTATATGAAATCCATGAAAACAGTGTGGGAAGATGTAGTTTACAGGAATATGTATATCACAGGCGGCATTGGTTCATCTGGTAGTAATGAGGGTTTTTCAGTGGATTATGATCTCCCAAACGAAAATGCCTATTGCGAAACCTGTGCTTCGGTAGGCATGGTTCTGTGGAATGAGCGTATGAATTTATTGACCAATGATGCGAAATACATAGATGTGTTGGAACGGAGCTTGTACAATGGCGCTTTGGCCGGTTTATCCCTTAGTGGGGATCGGTTTTTTTACGGCAATCCGTTGGCGTCAAAAGGAGGCTACGGTCGTAGCGAGTGGTTTGGGACAGCTTGTTGTCCTTCAAATATTGCCAGATTAGTTGAATCATTGGGTAACTATATTTACGCTTCTTCTGATAACGCAATTCTGGTTAATCTTTTTGTAGGCAGCAACACCACTATACCTTTAAAGAAAGGTCGTGTTAAAATTACACAGAAAACCAATTACCCCTGGGAAGGTCTGATTAATATCTCAATAGACCCATCAGTACCAACAAATTTTCCTCTTCTTATTCGTATACCAGGTTGGGCAAGTAATCAGCCGGTACCTGGTTCTACATATCAGTATGCTGATAAATTAGAGAAGAAAATCACTTTAACCTTAAATGGAAAACCAGTCAAATACACTGTTAAAGATGGGTATGCAGTTCTTGTTAGTAATTGGAAAAAGGGAGATATTGTTAAGCTGAACTTGCCTATGGAGGTTCGTCAAATTGCTGCGATTGACAGTATAAAAGAAAATAATAACAAGGTTGCACTTCAAAGAGGACCTTTGGTTTATTGCATCGAGCAACCGGATAACCTAGATAAAATGCAAAATCTCGCAATCCCTAAAAACCCTGTTTTCAGCTCCTCTTTCCAGAAGGATGTATTAGGAGGCATTGTTGTAGTGAAAGCAGAAGGTGTTAAAAATGAATTTGTTACTGCGGTTCCTTACTATTCCTGGGCAAATAGAGGGAAGTCTGAAATGCAGGTTTGGTTGCCGGTTATGAAATAATAGTGTTAACGGTGTTAAAAAAAAAATATTTCTTTTTTTAAAGTTTACTTTATTCCTAATAGGATTTAGCACGCAATTGTACCTATAATTTAATCTTAAAGAACCTGTTAGTGCAGGATGCCAGTCAGTATAGTGCAGGTTGCTGTTCAATGAAACTATTAATAGTATTGATCAGCAACTAATTGTCTTCTTTCTGAAAATGATTGTGCGTACCCAAATATAGATTTATTATGAGCTTTGTTATCAGATTCTGTGTTGGTCTTTTATTGGTGCTATGTACTGCTGTAACGAACGGTTTTTCGCAGAAGCCACTAACCAATTATACTGCAGCACTACCTGCTACAGACGCATTGGGCAGGAAATTGCCGACATTTAATGAAGTAGGTAAAGAGAAAAGTGACAAGTTTGTTGGCATGTTCTATTGGACATGGCATTATGCACAGGCTAAGCTAAAACCTAATAATACTACCGCCTTTTTGCAAAAACATCCTGATGCGCTTTACGATTATAAGCATCCCGCCTGGCCTCAAAACATTATGAATTTCTGGAATGAGCCCCTATTTGGTTACTACATAAATATGGATAAATGGGTGCTTTGGAAGCATGCAGAAATGTTAGCTGATGCAGGTGTTGACATGATTATGTTCGATTGTACCAATGGAGATTTTGTATGGAAACCAGCTTATATGGCTCTTTGTGAAGTGTTTTCTGAAGCGAGAAAGAATGGCATCCGTACCCCACAAATAGCTTTTATGATGGGATTTGGTGCTTCAAAAGATACCAAAAGTGCTATTGATCAGGTGTATAACGATTTGTACAAGCAAGGTCTTTATAGGGATCTTTGGTTTCAATGGAAGGGTAAGCCCTTAATTATGGCGTATCCGGATAATATTGATCCAGAGATTAAGAACTTTTTCACCTTCCGTCCTGGCCAACCTGTTTACAATAAAGGACCTGAACGTAAAGATCATTGGGGATGGTTGGAAATATATCCTCAGCATGGCTTCGTAAAAAACGATGATGGAAGTTTTGAACAAATGACAGTTGGTACTTCGCAAAACTGGACTAAAGAAAATGGCTTAAATCCAATGAATGCCAAAGGTGCATTTGGCAGGAGTTATACCGATAAAAATGGACAGGACACAAGTAAGAATGCACATCAGTATGGCCTGAATTTTCAGGAACAATGGGATCGTGCACTTAAGCAGAATGTAGAGTTGGTATTTGTTACCGGTTGGAATGAATGGATTGCAGGCAGGTATGAAAAATGGCAAGATCAACCTAATGCTTTTCCGGATCAGTTTGACACAGAGCATAGCAGAGATATAGAGCCGATGAAGGGGGGACATCAGGACAATTACTATTATCAGTTGATTGCGAACATCCGGCGATTTAAAGGTATGCCTGCTCCGGAAAAAACCTCACCAGTTAAAACGATTAGTATGGATGGGAAATTTGGTGAATGGCTTGGTGTTAAACCAGAATTTATAGCTCATAAGGGTAATACAATACACCGCGATGCTGATGGCTTTGCGGGAACACATTATACAAATACAACCGGACGAAATGATATTGTAAAAGCTAAAGTAGCTAGAGATAAAAAGTATATTTATTTCTATGTGGAAACAGCGGATAAACTAACTGATCATACAGATCCGGCATGGATGCGCTTGTTTATAGATATCGATAAAGATAAAAAGACAGGATGGGAGGGATATGATTTTGTTGTGAATAGAAAATCGCCCGGTCAAAAAGCATTTTTAGAGAAATCATTAAAAGGATGGAATTGGAAGCAAGTGGCGGAGGTTGATTATAAGTATGTAGGTAACCAGTTGGAAATTTGTATCCCGAGGACATTCTTAGCCTCAAAAAATACATTGGATTTTGAATTTAAATGGTCTGATAGTATGCAGACCGATGGAGATATTATTGATTTCTTAATTAACGGGGATGTGGCGCCATCGGGAAGATTCAATTATCCATATAGCCCATTCTAGTTCTGCATTGCATCCTAAAAGTTACAATGTAGAGCAGTATAGTACAGGTTGCTGATCACCAAAAAAATTAATAGTATTGGTACATTAACTAATAGTTTCCTCAAAAGAACTATTAACACAGCCAAATGAAACCACATATGAATTTAAACATCAGATCTTTTAACGGACCTGTATGGGTACACCTTGCCCGCTTTGCCCTGCCGGTATTAATTTTAATTATTGCCGCTTGTTCAAGTACAAATAAAGAAATTGCTTTTACTAAAGTTGAGAGTGGCTTTGTTGCTCCTCCAGATACCATACAAACCAGTGTTTATTGGTATTGGATTTCTGACAATATCTCTAAGCAAGGGGTAATAAACGATTTAAAGGCAATGAAAGCGGTAGGTATAAATCGTGCTTTTATTGGAAATATTGGTTTAACCGGAGAGGTACCTTATGGAAAAGTGAAATTGTTTTCTGATGAATGGTGGGATATTACCCATACAGCCTTAAAAACAGCGTCTGAACTAGGTATTGAAATAGGAATGTTTAACAGTCCGGGCTGGAGCCAGTCAGGTGGTCCATGGGTTAAACCTGAACAGGCAATGCGCTATCTAGCATCTTCAGAAACCCTATTTAAAGGACCTGCAAAGATTTCTCAAAAGCTTGATAAACCTGAAGGAAGTTTTCAAGATGTTAGGTTGCTGGCTTTTAAAGCACCAAAAGGATATGGTAGTAGCATCGCAGATTTAAAACCTACTGTTACTTCAGATCCTGTTATCCAAAATATTGGAAACGTCCTTGATAAAAATAAGCAGACAGAGGTAGCGATACCGGGTGGTAAACCTGTTGTGATTAACATAACTGCCAAAGAAAATTATACCGCCAGAAGTTTAACTATCCATCCATCAAAAAAGAACATGAGCATGGATGTGAAAATAGAAGCATTGGATAACGGTACTTATCGCGAAGTAAAACAGTTCAAAGTAGATCGCAGTAACAATGCGCTTAATGTAGGCTTTGCACAGTTTGCTCCTGTTATTATTTCATTTGATGCAATTGCTTCAAAGGCTTTCCGCTTAACAATTACCAATCCATCAAATGATGCGGCTATTGCTGAAGTAGAAATATCTTCAGTACCAAAAGTTGAGCGCTTTGTAGAGAAAACACTGGCTAAAATGCACCCAACACCACTTCCATATTGGCATGAATACCAATGGGCTCAGCAAAAAGAGGTAACTGATAAAGCATTGCTTGTAGATGAAGGCTCAATTAAAGATATCAGTTCGAATTTGTCGGCCGATGGAACGCTTACATGGGATGTTCCGGAGGGCGAATGGATTGTTATGCGTACAGGAATGTTGCCGACAGGTGTTCAAAATGGCCCGGCATCTCCGGAAGGAACAGGATTAGAGATCGATAAAATGAACCGTGAGCATGTATTAAAACACTTTGATGCATTTATGGGCGAAATTCAACGACGTATTCCAGCTGAAGATCGTAAAACATGGAAAGTTGCGGTTCAGGATAGTTACGAAATGGGTGGGCAAAATTGGACAGATGATTTTATCGCCAAGTTTAAAAAACGTTACGGGTATGATCCAATGCCACTAATGCCGGTTATGTATGGTCATGTGGTAGGAAGCCAGGATAAATCAGATCGTTTCCTATGGGATTTGAGACGTTTTGTGGCAGATAATGTTGCTTATGAATATGTTGGTGGATTACGAGATGTAAGTCATAAACACGGTTTATCAATCTGGCTTGAAAACTACGGCCATTGGGGTTTCCCAGGAGAGTTTCTTCAATATGGAGGACAATCTGATGAAGTGGCTGGCGAGTTCTGGAGTGAAGGAGAACTTGGTAATATAGAAAACAGAGCGGCGTCTTCGGCAGCACACATTTATGGCAAAACAAAAGTTTCTGCAGAGTCGTTTACTGCTGCGGGAAACACCTTTGGCAGGTATCCTGCAATGATGAAACAACGTGGCGACCGTTTCTTTACAGAAGGGATCAATAATACATTGTTGCACGTTTATATTCAGCAGGCTTATGAAGATAGAAAACCGGGTGTTAATGCATGGTTTGGTAATGAGTTTAACCGTTTTAATACCTGGTATTACGATATGGATATGTTTATCCAATATCTTAAACGCTGTAATTTCATGCTTCAACAAGGTAAATATGTTGCTGATGTAGCTTATTTTATTGGCGAGGATGCTCCAAAAATGACAGGAGTACAAGATCCGAGACTTCCGGCAGGTTATTCATTTGATTATATAAATGCTGAAGTAATTATTAACCGTTTATCTGTTAAGGATGGCAAATTTGTGCTTCCTGATGGAATGTCTTATCGTGTATTGGTATTACCGGCGCTGGAATCTATGAGACCGCAATTGCTGGAGAAAATAGCAAGTTTAGTAAAAGCGGGTGGAGTGATTTTGGGCCCAAAACCAAAACACTCTCCTAGTTTAGAAAACTACGCTACCGCAGATGAAAAAGTGAAGAAACTTGCTAATGAAATATGGGGTAAAATTGATGGTGAGAGCATTAAAACGAATGACTACGGTAAAGGCTTGGTAATGACCGGACTTGATTTGCAGCAAGCGTTAGATAAAATAGGTGTAATTCCTGATTTTAAAACCGTTGACAATGACCTGGCTCTGTTTATCCACAGAAAAGTTAATGAGGGCGAAATCTACTTCGTTTCTAATCAAAGTGATAAGCCGATAAGCATTAATCCTTCTTTCCGTGTTACTGGAAAAGCTCCTGAATTGTGGAATGCTATAACCGGAAAAATGCGTGATCTACCAGAGTATAGCGCAACTTCAACTACAACATCCGTTCCCTTAAAACTGGATGCGTTTGAAAGTGCTTTTGTGATCTTCAAAAAGAACCAATCCACCAGCTCCCCAACTGAAAAAAGAGTTAATTTCCCTTCACCAATTAATGTTGTTAAACTAAACGATCCATGGACTGTTAAGTTTGATAAAGAAGGAAGAGGGCCTGAAGAGCCGGTTGTGTTTCAAACTTTGGTAGACTGGTCAAAACATCCGGATAAAAGAATAGCTCATTATTCTGGAAGTGCCTTTTATAATACTGCATTTGAAATGAAAAAACCTGAAGCCGGGCAGCGCATTTATTTAAACCTTGGCTCAGTTACCGCATTGGCAAAAGTAAAAGTTAATGGTAAAGACGTTGGTGGTGTGTGGACTGCACCTTACAAAGTAGACATTACTGATGCAGTAATGGGGGGAGAGAATAAGCTGGAAATAAAAGTGGTTAATACTTGGGTAAACCGATTGATTGGCGATTTAAAATTACCGGAAGATCAGCGTAAAACCTGGACTTATATTAACCCATATAATGCGGATAGTCCACTTCACACATCAGGGTTAACCGGACCTGTGTCCATTGAAATAAATCCTTATTAAAATTTACAAGATGAAATTATCCTCTTACAAGAGATTAGTGTTTTTTTTAGGAATCGCCCTAGCTATTTCTACCGTATTTGAATCTTGCAGCATCAAAAAGAAAATTACCCAGGAATATGATGTGGCTGCATTTTATTGGCCTGCTTATCATTATGAACCTAGAGCAGAGTTTTTGTTCCCGGAGAAAAAGGGAGAATGGGAAATCATTTATAAAGCAAAAGCTAAAGATAAAGGGCATGCCCAACCAAAAGTTCCACTATGGGGATATCTTGATGAGGCAAATCCAAAGGATATGAATAAAAAGATCACTGCCGCTGTTGATCATGGAGTGAATACATTTATTTTCGATTGGTACTGGTATGAGGGTAAACCATTTTTGGAAGATTGCATCAATGAAGGTTTTTTAAAGGCTAACAAAAATCGCATGAAATTTTACCTTATGTGGGCAAATCATGATGCTACAACCTACTGGGAACGTGAAAATCCGAAAAAGGATTCTGTGATCTGGAAGGGTAGTGTGGATCGTAAACAGTTTAATATTGTAGTAGATCGTGTGATAGAGAAATATTTTAAAAACCCTGCTTATTACAAAATTGATGGCGCTCCGGTATTCTGTATTTATGAACTTCATACGCTCATTGCCGGATTAGGTGGTGCAGAGCAAACTAAAGAAGCCTTAGATTACTTCAGACAAAAAACCATTGCTGCCGGATTCCCTGGACTGCATTTACAAGGGATTCTTTGGCAGGCTTTGCCATCGAGTATTGCTGGAGTACCTGGTGAAAAAATAGAAACGCAGAATAAGGTAATGGAGTATTTTGGTTTTAACAGTCTTACCAACTATTGCTGGGCACATTTGCAAAATCCAGATGGAGATTACGAAAAATGGGCAGATTTATCTACCAATATGTGGAAAGGGTTTAGTAAAGAATTTACCATTCCTTATTTTCCTAACCTGACAATAAGCTGGGATGCGAATCCAAGGTTTCCGTATAGAACCGGTTACATAAATAATCCCGCTCCAGAGAAGTTTGCTAAATATGTTACAAAGGCAAAAACGTTTGTTGATGAACATCCAAAACAACGCAAACTGATTACAATTAACGCCTGGAATGAATGGTCAGAAGGAAGTTATCTCGAACCTGATACTTTACATAAAATGGGATATCTGGAAGTGTTAAAAAACGCATTTGTAAAATAATAAAATGAAGCGTGTTCAGTTAGTAAACCAACTTAGTCATAAAATTTGCTTTCTGGTAGTGCTTTGCTTCGCTTTTTTTCAGGCAAGTGCCCAGCGTTTAATCTCATCCTCAAATGCGGATACATGGGTGGCAAAAGACGCACTTGGCCGTACAATTGATCCTTTCAATTATGAAAATCCGCGTAAGGATAAATATGCAGGGATATTCTATTTTATATGGCAGGGCGCTCATGGTTACGACCAACATAAAGGCGGTGCTGGTGATGGTGGAATTATGTCTAAAACGCTGGGAGATACGGTTAGCCCATACGACATTACCAAACTCTTAAAGACTAGTCCTACAAATCCCAAGTATGGACCAATCCATGCTTTTCACCATTGGGGGGAACCTTATTTTGGCTATTACCTTGCAGATGATGAATGGCTAATCCGCAAGCATGCGCAAATGTTGTCGGATGCAGGTATTGATGTGATTATTCTTGATGTTACCAATGCTGCAATTTACCTGCCTCAGGTTACTAAAATAGCAAATACTTACCTTAAAATGCGGGCAGAAGGTTTAAGCACACCTTCCATATCTTTTATTGTTAACAGTGTGCCAAAGCAAACGGTTAACAATCTTTACGAACAGATTTACAAAAAGGGATTATTCAGCAATCTTTGGTTCATTTGGAAAGGGAAACCTTTGCTGTTGTGCCCGCCGGAGGCTGTTACACTTGAAATTGGCAATTTCTTTACTACCCGACATTCATGGGCATGGAGTAAAGGTCAGGAATGGTTTGGCAATGGTAAAGACAAATGGCCATGGCTCGATCACTATCCTCAATCTTATGGCTGGCATGATTCAAAAGATAAGGCGGAGCAAGTAACCGTTTCAATTGCACAACACCCCATGTCGAACATTGGCAGGAGTTTTCATAATGGCAAACAACCGGAAATATTCTCGACCGAAAAAGGGCTTTATTTCGCAGAACAATGGAAAAGAGCGCTTGAGGTAGATCCTGAGTTTGTATTTGTTACCGGATGGAATGAATGGGTAGCCATGCGCTTTAATGACGGAGCATCGAAAACCTTTTTAGGTAAATCCATTAAAAAGGGAGAAACCTATTTTGTAGATCTTTATAATGCAGAATTTAGCAGAGATGCGGAACCCGAAAACGGAATAACTAAAGACAATTATTATTACCAATTGGTGGATTATGTAAGAAAGTTTAAAGGCACAGAAAAACTACCTATTTACAAAACCAATGCTTCTATTAATATCGATGGCAAATTTGAGGATTGGAAAAAAATACTGGCTGTATATAAGGATGATATCGGAGATACTTTCCACCGAAAACATCCTGGATGGGGCCGGATAAAAGAATATGTAAACAACTCTGGGCGCAATGATATAGTGGAATCCAGAATTACTTCAGATCAGCAAAATGTATATTTTTATGTAAAAACAAAGGAACAATTAACACCATCGAATTCTCCGGATTGGATGCATTTGTTTATCGGAGTAAAAGGAGTTGGCGATATCGGTTGGGAGGGATTTCAATATGTAGCAAGCGGCGCTACGTTACATTACCTCAAAAAGGATGGAGGGCTTGGTAAATCTATCTTAGTAAAATACAGAGCCGGTAAAAATGAACTGGAGTTGGTTATTCCTAAAAACAAGCTTGGGATTACTGGAAACAAATTTACTTTAGATTTTAAATGGGCTGATAATTCTCCTCTTGATGGAAATGCAATGCATTGGTTAGATAAAGGAGATGCGGCTCCAAATGCGCGATTCGCCTACAGGTATATTAAAGAATAGACCTTGTACTGGACAGTACAGGTTGCCATTAAGCTGTAATTGTGTTACTTTAAAAGACCAAATATTCACCAATGATATCAACTAAAAATATGTTTATTGCATTGCTGTTTCTCTGTTTTTCAGGGACGGCTTTCGCCTCCAATATAACAGGTAAGATCAGTTCTGTTATTCCGGTAAATACAAGATGTGAGTATCTCACTAATCCGATGGGACTAGATGAATTGCAGCCTCGCTTAAGCTGGACGCTTAATGCGGCAGATACCACTGCATTCGGACAAAAGCAAACCGCCTATAGGATTATCGTAGCGTCAACGGAAAGTGGACTAAAAGTAAACAAAGGAGATGTATGGGATTCTGGATGGGTAAACTCATCTGAAATGCAACAGATAACCTACAAAGGAAAAGCTTTTGTATCTGATAAAAACTATTTCTGGAAAGTATCCGTTAAGGATGAAAATGGAAAAATCTCGCCGTGGAGTAAAACTGCTTACTGGTCAACAGGTTTACTTAAGCCAACAGATTGGAAGGCAAAATGGATTGGTACAGATCAGATTTTTGATCCTAAACAGCAGGATTGTAACATCTCAGATCCATGGCTTAGAAAAACCTTTACGCTTAAAACAAAACCTGGTAAAGCAAATATCTTTGTAGCCTCTGTAGGTTTTCATGAAGTATATGTAAATGGGAAAAAGATAGGTAACGATGTAATGGCCCCAAGTGTAACAGACCACATGAAAAGGGCACGTTACGTTGCCTATGATATTGCTCCGGAACTTAAAGCGGGTAAAAATGTAATCACAATTTGGCTGGGAACATCATGGTCTATTTTTGGTCCATACATTGTAAAAGACAGACCAAATACCCCAATTGTAATTGCGCAGACCTCAATTTTTGCCAACAAAAATATTACCCCACTATCAAAACCTGAACTGGTAATCAGCACAGATGAAACCTGGAAAACTCATAAGAGCCCTAATAAATTATTAGGCGTATGGGACTCTAACAGAATGGGAGGAGAGATTTGGGATGCAAATAAAGAAGTCCCAAATTGGAATACCACGGCTTGCGACGAAACAACCTGGGATAAAGCGATAGTCTATCAGCCTAAACTAATTCTATCTGCTCAAAAAATAGAAGGCAACCGTATTTTCGATGAAATAAAACCAGTTGGAATTGTAGAAAGAAACGACGGTACTTATCGCGTTGATATGGGTGTGAATTTTGCAGGATGGACGGAGATTAAAGTTAAAGGTAAGCAAGGCGATAAGATTGAATTCCTATTCTCAGAAAGGGAACAGGCCGACATTACCTTTAGTAATCACAGCGCTTTCATTATCGGGAAAACGGGAGAGGGGACTTTTCATAATCGCTTTAACTACAGCTCGGGTCGCTGGATTACCATTAGGGGTTTAAAAAGTAAACCATCTCTTACTGATATTCGGGGATGGATGGTGCGAACCAACTATAAGGAAGCTACCACATTTGTATGTTCTGATCCTTTGCAAAACTGGATGTACGACAGAATTAAATGGACCTTTCAGAACCTCTCAATAGGAGGCTATATTGTAGATTGCCCTCAGCGCGAAAGACTTGGTTATGGTGGCGATGCACATGCAACTTGCGAGACTGGAATGTTTAACTATCACATGGCCGCATTCTATACCAAATGGATGGAAGATTGGAGAGATGTACAGGGAACAGAATCTCTGGTAGGCAATATGTACGATGAAAGCTTTGCCCGGAAAGGGGTAATGGGTGGTCGGATAATGAATAATGGAGTTTTACCACATACTGCACCTACTTACATGGGCGGTGGTGGTCCTGCATGGGGCGGGATAGTAGTTTCTTTGCCTTGGTTTATTTATCAGCATGAAGGTGATAAAAGAGTGCTCGACAAGAATTTTGAAATGATAAAAGGTTGGCTTTCCTTTCTTGATCTTAATACTAAAGACGATATGTTGGTTCGCTTTGGTGGAGCATGGGACTTTTTAGGCGATTGGTTATGGCCGGGAGCGACTGCCGAAGGAATGAACAATGATAAACCTCAAACAGTCTTTTTAAACAATTGCTACCGGGTATTTAATCTTCGCACAGCGGCAAAAATTGCCCGTGTGCTTCATAAAGATAAGGAAGCACAGCAGTGGGAAAAACAAGCTGATGTATCAAGCGCAGCAATTCATGCGAAGTTTTACAATGCAGACGATCATAGCTATTCTGATAAATCGATGTCAAATTTAGCTGCAGCTTTATTAGGTGAGGTAATGCCACAAGATTTGAAGCCATTAATAATGAAACGACTGGAAAACGAAATTTTGGTTGTTCGTAATGGGCACATCAATGTGGGGATTACAGGTGGTGCAATGCTCTTTAAGGTGCTAAGAGATGCCGGAAGAGACGATCTTATTTATTCGATGACATCGCAAACTGACTATCCAAGTTGGGGTTATATGAAAGCTAATGATGCGACCACCATTTGGGAAATGTGGGAAAAAGATCTTCCAGGCCATTCTCTACTGCACAGCTCTTATCTATACCCAGGTGCATGGTATGTTGATGGAGTTGCAGGTATAAAACGCGATCCGCAAGCACCAGGATTTCAGCGTTTCATTGTCCGCCCACCACTGTTAACAGCTACTCAAATGGAATGGGCTAAAGCCGATATGGAGTCACCTGCAGGTTTAATTAAAACGGCATGGAAACGTGAAGGAAATCAGCTTGTAATGAATATCAATGTGCCGCCAAACTGTACTGCTTTGCTTCAGTTACAGGAAAAAGAGGCAAGAAACCTAGCCGATAAATCAAAACATATTAAGGACTTAGGCCTTAAAGATGGTTTCAGAACTTTTGAACTTACATCAGGAAACCACACCTTTAAAACAGAGAAAATCTAAACAGATCATTATAAATTAAAAACATGTTACAGAAATTTTTATATCCTTTTTTTACCATTTGCTTACTAGCCACTGCAATACAGGCACAGCCGGGCAAGAAACTTAGTAGTGCTGCTAAAACCGGCAGTATTAGTCCCTTAACCAGACAATATGTTTCCCCTGTAAAGATTTTATGGAAAGAAGGTCAGACTAGTAATCTTGAGCAACTGTTGAAACCGGGAATTAGTCAGGCAGATTTGGCAAATCGTAACATGGCTATCTTGAAAAATGATGGCTCAGGTAAAAAAGCATCCATACTGCTTGATTTCGGTAAAGAGCTGCAAGGTGGATTAGAGATCGTAACTGGTATGTGGGGGCCAAAAAATCTTCCTCTTAAGATCCGCGTGCGTTATGGGGAATCTGCGAGTGAAGCAATGTCGGATGTTGGCGGTTCAAAAGGAGCAACCAACGATCATGCAATCCGGGATTTCACTACAGTGGCTCCATGGTTGGGCCGAATCCAATTAGCTGAAAGCGGATTTCGATTTGTACGCATAGATCTTGAAGAAGAAAATGCTGAACTCCAATTGAAAGAAGTCCGTGCAATTTTTACATATCGGGATATTCCATATGTTGGCTCTTTTAAGAGCAGCGATGAACGCTTAAATAAAATCTGGGAAACAGGTGCTTATACCGTGCACTTAAATATGCAGGAATACCTTTGGGATGGAATTAAACGTGACAGATTGGTTTGGGTTGGAGATCTTCACCCTGAAATCTCTACCGTTAATTCTGTTTTCGGATACAATGAGGTGGTTCCTAAAAGCCTAGACTTATCCAGAGAAACTACACCATTACCAGGCTGGATGAACGGAATAAGCACCTACTCAATGTGGTGGATTATCCTTCATTATGATTGGTATATGCAGAATGGAGATTTAAATTACCTGAAGCAACAGAAGTCATATTTAAGTGGATTGGTAAAACAAATAGTAGCAAAAGTTGGCGACGATAATAAAGAGAAATTGGATGGAACTCGTTTTCTGGATTGGCCATCAAGTGAAAATCCAAAGGGCATTCATGCAGGTTTACAAGCCATGACAGTTTGGTCATTGTCGGCAGCATCAAAAATAAGTACACTTGTTGGCGATAAAGAAACTGCAAACCTTTGCAACAAAACTGTAGCTAGAATGCGCAAATATGTACCTGATCCTAATGGTTCAAAACAAGCTGCAGCTCTACTTGCCATTACTGGTTTAATACCTGCAGATAAAGCTAATAAAGATGTACTATCTGTTGGAGGAGCAGCCAATTTCTCTACTTTTTACGGGTATTACATGCTTGAAGCAAAAGCTAAAGCGGGAGATCATCAAGGTGCTATTGATGTAATTCGCCAGTATTGGGGTGCAATGCTCGATTTAGGCGCTACAACTTTCTGGGAAGATTTCAATATGGATTGGATCCCTAATGCTTCCCGCATTGATGAGTTGGTGCCAGAGGGTAAAAAAGATGTGCATGGCGATTATGGAGCATACTGCTATATCGGTTTCAGACATAGTTTATGTCATGGATGGGCTTCTGGACCTACAGCATGGTTAACAGAACATGTTTTGGGAATAAAAGTAGTAGAAGCAGGATGTAAAGCAATTAAAATTGAACCGCATTTGGGCGATTTAAAATTCGTTGAAGGAACGTATCCTACGCCGTATGGTGTTTTAAAGGTTAAGCATACTAAACTTGCCAATGGCAAAATTAAAACGGATATAAATGCCCCTAAGGGTGTAAGAATAATTCATTAAGATTCCAATATAGTTTTAAGTAAACGTCACGTCATGTCCATGGTTTTTCGGTAAAAACATGGACATGACATGGACTTACCATGGACTCAACATGGACTTACACTAAATTGTTGTTCTGCTGTTATTTGTTTTCTTAAATAATGTTAGCTTTGGTTTGGAGTCTATAAATCAAAAGGCTTAAAAATCAATTATCATTTAAATGAAGAAAGTAATTCTGTTAATCTTTGCATTGTTTGTTACAACGAGTGCGTTCTCACAAGGCGTATTAAATTTATTAGGTCGTTCGCAAGACTTTTTTAAGCTCCTGGAAGACCAGAAATATAACGAGGCTTATGGATATTTGGATGCTACTTTTCAGGCAAAAGTACCTGAAGAGGATTTGAAAAAGTTATGGACTCAAGTTTCAGAAAAGCTAGGTAAAGTTGAAACGTTAGATGTAATTAGCAGTAAAACTCAAGGAGAGTTTTTTGTCGTTACACTCGAAGGGAAATTTACAAATGAGGATCAGAACTTCCTGTTAGCTTTTAACAAAGCCGAAAAAATTGTCGGATTCTTTCTTCAGCCTAAGTCTACAGCACCTACCTATACGCTCCCTGCATATGCAGATACAACTTTGTATAAGGAGACTGAAATAAACGTTAAAACGCCGGGACATAGCTTAGTAGGTGTGTTAACCGTGCCTAAAAAGCTTTCAAGTTATCCTGTTGTTGTACTGGTTCATGGATCTGGACCTGCCGATATGGATGAAACCGTTGGCCCTAATAAACCGTTGAAAGATATAGCAGTTGGTTTAGCCTCAAAAGGCATAGCCTCTATCCGTTACGTAAAAAGAACAATGATTTATTCAGGTGAATTTGGAAAAGCTTTTACTGTTAAAGAAGAAGTGATGGACGATGCACTTGCTGCAATTGCACTTGCAAGAACCTTACCTGAAGTAAACAAGAAACAAATCTACTTATTGGGACATAGTTTGGGAGGGATGCTCGCACCAAGGATAGCTACATTAGCGCCGGATTTAAATGGAATTATAATGCTTGCAGCTCCTGCAAGGAAGTTTACAGACCTTCTGGTTGAACAAAATAAGTATATGTTTAGCCTCTCTAAGGATACCTCTGAGGCAGGTAAGAAAAGCTTGGACACCGTAATTAAGGAGTTGGACGTAACCAGAATAACCAAACTTGGTACAATTAAGCCTGATTCAGTTTTATTGGGTTTGCCGGCTTCTTATTGGGTTGATCTTAATATGAATGACCAGGTAGCAACAGCAAAGAAATTAGTAAAGCAACGTATTTTTGTTGGGCAGGGTGGAAATGATTTTCAGGTTTCGACCACTGATTATAATTTATGGAATACAGCTATTGGCAAGAAAAAGGGGGCAATGGTAAAATTATATTCTGACCTTAACCACCTTTTAAGTTCGCAAACAGAAAAAGGTACAATAGAACAATATAGAGTTCCTGTTAATGTTTCCGAAGTTTTGATAACGGATATGGCCACATGGATCAAGGCTAAGCCTTAAATAAGTAATCCCTTATGCTTTTAGTTGCCCTCAGGCAACCGAAAGCATAAGGGATATTAATGTTGTTTTGACCTATGGGTCTATAATATATTATAATCCGTAGGCACTAATTTCTCCGATAACCATATTGTTTTCAGGACCTGATACCGCTACAAACTTGAAATATCTTGCTCTTGGTTTTAATGGTAATAAAATGATTTGCTCCCCATTTATTAAACGATTAAAATCAAATACTCCCTGATCAGCCCATGTTGTGTTATCAGTACTTGTAAAGAATTGAATCTTATTTGGTGCTCTGTTATCTCCGCCATTTTCGAAAGTAGTTCTCCATATTCCAAATTGAGTAATAGTTCTTTCAACGCCCATATCTATTGTAGCAAAATGGGGGTAGCCTCTACCATCAGCTCTACTGTGCCAACGGGTTCCATCTGTACCATCAATAAAGTTTTTTACCGCATTTGAGCCATTGTCATGCTCGGAAGAAAAATCGATGACTTTCCAGCTTGCTTTGCTGATGGTTAGTTCGTGGCTTTCTGCATAATTGGTAAAAAACGAATCAATACTATACAATGTATCGGGTCTAAATTCTGTTCTATATTCGAACCTTGTTCCTGATTTCAGATCTGTAAGAAGTGATTTAGGTTCCTTGACTGAAAAACGTTTTGTTGCAGGATTTCCAGCTGTATTTACATATTTTAGTTCTGAAAAAACGGCGCCGCTGGAAATATCTGCATTTCCCCAATCTATTGTTATTTTTCCATCTACATCAATAATCAAAGAGTTTACCGGACGGTTTAGCAATTGTTCTTGATATTTTTCGCCATATGACCCACTTAATAGCTCAACCGGAATAGATGGTATTCCTTTTCCATCATAGGTTAGCACATTAAAAGTATATGATTTTTCAGGCAGATTATCAATGATTACCGAGATTGTATCTAAGTTAGATGGAACGTCGACTTCTATAGAATCAGCATAATTATTCCAGAAAATTTTGGCTTTTACTACATTTGGGTCTTTGCTTTTTGGCCAAGCTATTTTAATTCTATTTTTACCGGCATAGGCCTTTGCGTTGGTCACTTTTCCAGTATAAGGCAATCCTCCAGGAACGATGTATTGTTTATAAGTACTGTCCATCTTTTTACAGCCTATTAAGCATATGAAAAGTGATAATATTGTGGAATACCAATGTATTGATTTCATATTTAGGTATTTAAGTGTTGAAAATTTATTTAATGATTTGACCCCAAAAGGTGAGTTCAGCAATGGTTATTTGGCCTGAGCTACTGTAAGATTCCGTAGATTTTAGTCGGATGTATCGCACAGCGGGTACAAGGTTCTCAAACTCAAAATCTTCGCCGTTAAAAGCCGCATAATTATAATCTGCATCGTTGGTTTGCCCCATTGGTAATCCAGATGGTTTAAAGGATTTAAATGAGCCTAGTAGCACCCAGTTTGCCCATCCGCCATCAGGATCAGGGTTGTTTGATCCCCAAAGTTCGAAAGATTTTAGTGCGGAACCTCTATAAAAATGGTCGGAACCTAATTGGAATTCTTTAAACCTGCTAAGGATTACTTGCTGCCCTAGATCCAAAGTAAACCATTGTGGGATTTTAGACGCATTGGATGAAGCAAATAAACCATTCCAGAAATATCTCTCATCATAAACATTCTCTAAAACGTAACCTTCAGCCGGAGTGTAAGTGTCAGTTGGTAAACGTAAAACAGAGAACTTGCTTTTGGGTATTAACTCTTCATATAAAGGTGTTAAAGGCTTTATTAAAGTATCCGATTTATTGTTCCATCTGTCGCGAAGAAATACAGCAAACTTTTTTTCTTTGGATTCAAATCCTCTGGCAAAAAAGCTTCCTTCCAAAGCTCCTGTGTAAAAAGTTGTTACAGGAGCCCATGTATTCTTACCCGTACTATCAACCATTACAACAATAGCCAGGTTAGCTGCCAGCTCATTTTTGAATTCAATTTTGACACCTCCAAATGAAGCAAGAAGATTTAATTCGTTAAATACTGTTCTGACAGGGGGGGATAGAGGTCTGATGTTTACAGAGACAGGTTCCGATGCTTTTTCATTTTTTCCAATACTATATAATTTGACCTCATGGATTGATGTATCGCCATAACCAACTAAACTTATTGTATCAGTGTAATACGATGATTTAGCCTCGCGAAAAACGCCGGGTTGTATTTCATATATGGCCTTAACATAAGCTAGATTTTGGTCTTTGGGAATTTTGTATGTTAATACTGCACCTCCTGCATTGGGCTCAATTTTTACATCACTAATTTGCGCAGGTGCGGGAGCATTTTTGTCGATATGATCTAGCCTGTCCTCCCTTTTGCAACCATACCATGCCATTGTGATTACGATCGCGGTGAGGAAATATATTTGTTTTTTCATTTTGATTTTCTTTAATATGTTCTTGTGGATTTCAATGTCATATAAGCTTACCAGCCAAGATTCTGTACTAAATTTCGATTAACTGTAATGTTTGCATCGGCTATAGGCCAGAAATAATCTTTAACACTAAATGTTTGATTGAAAATGACTTTTGGTAAATAATATGCCGCTGTTGAAGATTGATTAACATCCCAGCCGGTAATTGAACTGTTTAGTACTCTGGAAGCTTCTTTCCAACGACGTAAATCCCAAAAACGCTGTCCTTCAAAGGCTAATTCAATTAAGCGTTCTTGCTGAATAATATCTCTCAAACCATTTTTTGTTGTATATTTTGATGGATTGGTCGAAAATTGAGCCCATGAAGATTCAACGGATTTTAGACCTGCTCTTTGGCGTACCAGGTTGATATATTTATATACCTCAGGACTAGGACTAGCTGATTCGTTTAATGCTTCCGCATATAACAAGTACAAATCGGATAAGCGCATAATAGTAGAAGGATATGGTGTTACAGAATAACCTGTTTTGGTGATAACATTTTCAAAATGTACAAGTTTCTTAATGTAATAGCCGGTTACAGTGGCGAAACCACCTTTGCCCGCACCTTGTACTTCTTTGAATTTTGCTTCCAAATAGAATAACTCCATGTCTTTTTTATCATCATATTTTCCTTGGCCATACCATATACCTGCGTCAAAACCTAAATCGGCATAATACCGAGGTTCACGGTTAAAGTTTAGGCTGGCTGTAATGTCACCTTTTCTGATATACTTTTTGTCTTTTTCAGATGCGGTTCGTAAACTGTATCGATTAGCATAGTTCCAGGTTTTATCTTCAGCTATAGGTACTCCGTTTTCTGAATAAAACATTTCTGCAATTTTTAATGTAGGCGAAAATAATCCCCTGGTGGCTGTTTGATCAAGGAATTGAGGGTCTAGGAAAGGCGTGTATAATGCTTGGAGGCCTGCTGTGTTTACCTGGGTATTGGCCCAAATTATTTCACTATTCCACTTGTCGGTAATCGCATTTCGGATACTCAATTGTGTTTTAATGCTGTCTGATAGCTTAAATTGCTCAAATGCTGGATTGTAATAGTATAATTTCAATCCTTGTTCATCGGCCATGTCAATTGCCTTTTTACAAGCTGCGGCCGCTAAATCCCATTTTTCTTTTGATTCAGCTGGATTAAATAATGGTGTTCCATTAGAATTTTTAAGAGAAGTTTGGTCGGGGTTGCCATTAAATAATGGACTTGCTGCAGTTACGAGTACTTTTGCTTTTAGTGATAAAGCGATTAATTGCGTAACACGGCCTAATTCATCCGTAGGATTATCAATAGTTGGTGGTAGGCCAATCTCAGCTTCGTCAAGTAACTGAGCAATGTAATTGAAACATGAGTCGACCGGGTCCCGGAATACTTTTACCTGATTTATATCAGCATCAACTGGTAAGTTTTTCTTTACCATTGGAATAGGACCGTACATCCTTACTAAATAAAAATGGTAATAAGCTTTTAGAAATTTTGCTTCGGCTATCCAGCGTCGTCTCTCTGTTTCTTTTAAATCTGGGACTTTTCCAATATTATCGAGAAAGATGTTACAGTCCCGCAGTGCCCTGTAGTATTTTTCCCAATTATCTCCATAGGGGTTTACTACATTCTGAAAGCCTCTGGCAATGTTGGAATAAGTTCCTTCCGTACCAACAACCTGCCAAAGTTCGTCGCCACTTAGCATCGCAGGATCTGAATATACATCGCCATCTCTTGACATATAGGAGTAGCAAGTAAATAGAAATTTTTCTGCCTGGGTTCGCATGGTGAAAGCATTGTCAATAGTTGCCACATTATCTGGAACTACATCTAAGTATTTTTTGCAGGAGGTTACTACTGATAAGACAATCAGCGCAGAAACTCCCAATAGAATATATTTTCTCATAATTTTAATTGTTGGGCTTAAATGGATAACCATAGGATTGACTTTCGGTTATTAATTAAAATTTACGTTTAAACCTAGATTAAATACTTTTTGTATTGGATAGCCTAATCCTCCGCCACCCATCTCCACATCCCATAATTTGAACTTGCTAAAGCTCAGTAGGTTACTTGCGTTTACGTAAATTCGGAAGTTTGATGTGTGTATTTTAGCCATTAGTTTTTTTGGCAATGTATATCCAATCTCTACCTGCTTCAATCTCAAGAAGGAACCATCACGCATAAACCAGGTACTGGTTTGCGCATTGTTGTTATTAACGTTGGGACTTAATCTAGGCCATAGTGCATAAACATTTCTATTGTCCTCAGACCAATAGCTATCTGCATAGGCTTTTAGCACTTGATTTTGTAATTGTCCGGAAATATTTTCACCGTTATATCTATAGGATGCAAAGGGAGAGGTGGCGGCTACGTCAATCCAAAATGATTCATTAGCGAGTCCTTGAAAGAAAGCTGACACATCAAACCCTTTGTAACCTGCAGAAAAACCGAAGCCGTATACAATTTCAGGACTTGTGGGGTTTCCTATTGGAACTCTATCAGCCTCTGTAATCTGGCCATCTCTATTGACATCAGTGTATTTAATGTCCCCACCGCCATAAACGCCAAAGTTTTGTTTTGGCGAGTTGGCCGCTTCTTCATCGTCTACAAATAAGCGTTCTGCAATATAGCCGAAAGTTTGGGATAACGAATGTCCAACCCTACTGCGATAAGCTTCATCGTACTTTGGCTCTTCAAATACTTTATATTTACTTGTTGCGTAGGTAAAATTCCCTCTGGCTGATAACCATAACCCATTACTGAAATTTTCCTGATAATCTATGGATAAATCAGTTCCTTTTCCCGAAGCTTGACCAACATTGGCTCTTATCGGTGCTGAGAAACCCATGGTTATTGGTATTGATGATCTGGTCATCAATATGTTTTTACGCAGTTGCGTGTAGTATTCGGCTATTATGTTTACTTTATTAAACAAACCGATTTCCAAAGCAATATTTTTTTGTGTGGATGTTTCCCATGTTATTTCTGGGTTAGAATATCGGGATATAGATACTCCGGGACTAGAATAACCATTTGTAAAGTCGCGCCCAAAGAATGCACCTCTGCTTGGGTCATTCATGTTTACATTTGATAGATAGAAGAAACGATCTTCGGCAGCGCCAATCGCATCATTTCCAATCAATCCATACGTGGCTCTTAGTTTTAAATTAGAAATAGTGTTTTTAGCAGATTCGAAAAATTTCTCATTGGATATACTCCAAGCTAAACCGGCTGAAGGAAAGAAGCCAAAACGTTTCTTTTCATAGAAACGTTCTGAACCGTTATAGCCGAAATTAAATTCCGCGAAATAACGGTTGTCATAAGAGTAAGTTGCTCTGCCCGATATACCTAAATTCCGAAATGGTAATGATAATTGAAGATCTCCAGCGTTAGCGTTTATGTTTTCCCTCATCATGTATACTATTAGTCCACTTAAGTTATGTTTCTCACCAAAGGCCCGGCTATAATTAAGCATCGATTCAAGATAGAATGTAGAACTGACTGTCTTTGGACCTTCACGATACCCTAAGTATTCTGTGCCTGTAGTGGGATTTATATTTTTTATCGCATAAGTATTTGTAAATACATCATATCCGGCTAGTTTGTAGAAGTACGGATTGTAGAACCTACTAACATCGAAATAGGAATTTCTATTGGTATTTACCATGGTACGGAAAGAAAGTCCTTTGGTTAAAAATGATAAGTCCTGTTTCACTTCTAGTTGAGCCAGCATTAAAGAGCTGGTATAGTCTTTATACCCTTTAGTCATCTCAGCATAAGGGTTTATGTATTGACCAGCATCGTAATTTCCGAATAAGATGTGTTTCACAAATTGATGTTGTTCGTCAGTTGGATAGTAAGCCGGAAATCTGACTGGATTGGATCGCATTACTTTTTTGTACATATCAGCTCCACCATCAATTGGGCCAGTATAATCATCAAAATTTCCACTTAGGCGGACAATCATTTCAGTTGATTTGGTAACATCAATAGTTACGTTAGAACGTAACGTGTAACTTTTCAAGTCGATATTGTTGTTGAAATTATTGCGTTTATCTACTTTCATGATCCCGTTATCTTTATTATAGGATCCCGATACGAAATATTTGGCAACGCCACCACCACCACTTATATTTAGATTTACACGCTGGTTTTGGGTATATTCCTTAAACATGATCTTCTGCCAGTCATTGGCGGGGTATACTATTGGATTTATCCCAGCCATTGTATTGGCAATTTTTTCATCAGAATATAAATCGTCATTACCTCTATCGAGGTCAGAGAAATCCGTACGGGTAAGAATCGCCTCATTAGACATTTTCATGTAAGTGATAGGGTCGGCTAACTCAATATTTTTTGTTGGAGCGGATAGAGAGTTTTCTAAACGTAATGACAGATTAGCTTTTCCTACCTTTCCTTGTTTTGTTGTAACAAGGATAACCCCGTTTGCACCACGAGCACCATATAGTGCAGTGGAGGTAGCATCTTTCATAATCGAGAAGCTGGAGATATCATCTGGTTGCAGACGTGCCAAATCTTTTACGGTTAGTTCCATTCCGTCAATTAATATTAAGGGAGAAGTTTTGTATCCAAAAGTGGTTACGCCACGTACAAAAAAGTCTGCGTTGTCCTGTCCAGGTTCTCCACTTCGTTGGTAGGCAATCACCCCTGCCGCACGCCCAGCTAATGCTGTTGTTAAATTACTGGATGGAACCTTCAGGTCGGCCACTTTAATGGTCGTTACTGAACCAACTACTTCTGTCTTTTTTTGAGTTCCAAAGGCAACTACAACAACATCATCAAGGGTATTGTTCGCTGCTTTAAGCGTAACGTTGATTGTTGTCAAGTCCTTTACCTTGATTTCCTGGCTTACAAAGCCAACCATACTAAAAATAAGGGTGCTTTCTTCGTTTGGGACACTTATTGAATATCTGCCCTGACTGTCGGTTGTAGTGCCTATACTCGTTTTTTCCTTTACTTTAATAGAGACTCCAGGAATGGGGCCGGTGGAATCAGAAACAATACCTTTTATTTGTTTATCCAGACGTCTGCTTATTTCAGCGTCTTTGCTTTTAATGACTATTGTCTTGCCGATTATACTATAGAATATTGGCTGATCCTTAAAGCATTCCTTAAGTGCTTGATCGAGTGTTACATCGTTCAGATTAACATCTATGTTGTTGGTATTGCGAAGCAAAGAATTTTCATACCAGAATAAGTAACCGCTTTGTTTTTTTAATTCTTTAAAGATCTTTTCAAGCGGTGCATTTTTGGCAGAAAGTGTAATCGTTTGCGCATTCCCTGATGCGTTTACCTGGAGGCAGCCAATAACGACTACGAAGAACAGTGTTAATTTCATACCCATGAAAATTTTGAATAGGCCCCGGCGTTTTTCATAGTGGGGCCCATAGATAGAATAAAAATCCATACTTTTGTTTGTTGGGGTTTAAGTGAATATCAGTCAATAGATAAGAATGGTTGATCCCTACTGCTGTCGAAAAACAGTGGAGCCGATAATGTTAGCGCATTATCGGTTTTTTTATTAACCCAAGACTAGGGGGAGTTGTAGCTTTTTTTCATATTTGGTTTGGTTTAGGTTATACTTGGTTGATTGTTTAGTTAAGGTATTACAGTGATTGTTTTGTTGTCGAACTTGAATCTTATTTTACTCGTTTCCAGTATCCCGATTAGTTCTGAAAGATTTGCTTGCCGGGATACTTCTCCTGTAAATAGTCTGGTAGGAATTTCTCCTTCATATTTCACATTGATATCGTACCATCTGGAAACCTGACGCATAATTGTTCGGATATCTGCATTTGTAAATGATATAGTCCCATTCTTCCATGCTATAGCATTATCCTGGGCAGGTTCTACTTCTATATCATCTTTTACTTTTGCTTCCTGACCCTTTCTAATCACCTTAGTTTGATTATCGTGGGTTATTTTAACTGACCCTTCTAATAAGGTTGTTGTTGTAAATAGCTCATTTTCGTAGGTGTTGAGGTTGAAAGTAGTTCCGAGAACTTCAAGTTCCTGTTGGGAGGTTTTAACAATGAAGGGTTGATCTTTATTATGAGCAACTTCAAAATAGGCTTCTCCACTTAGTTCAACCAACCTATTGCCGGTACGCTCAAATGCGTTTGGGAATTTAAGGGAGGACTCTGCATTCAACCAAACCTTTGTGCCATCAGGTAAGTTTATCCTGTATTGTCCTCCCCGTGGGGTTTCTATTGTGTTTAGAGCTTTTGTCTCGCTTTCTACTTTTCCTATAATTTCATAAGCCAATTCACCATCTCCGGTTTTTGTAATCTTAATGCCATTCTTATTTGATATTTCTCCATTTTCGGTGTCTGTAAGAAGAATTTTGGAGCCGTTCGATAGTGTCAACACCGCTTTGTTGCCTCCTGGAGGTATATTGATGGCTACTTCATTCCCTGAATTAATATTGTTATCTGAATCTTTTTTGCTGGAATAAAAAGTGATAAAAGTGACGAAGATTAATGTGGCTGCTATAGCTACCCAGATTATATTTAGCTTTTTTACAGTAGAAGAATAGCGATGATCACTTTGATCGATTGCTTGATTGATTTTGTTTTTTAGGCGAAGATTTAATATTTCCTCTTCCTCTTTATTTAGTTCATTCGTGTAATCTGGATTAAGCTCAAAAATGTTGAAATAAGCATTTAAAAATTCTTCTTCCGCAGAGCTAATTGTACCCTTTTCGAATTTATTTAGAATCTCTAAAACTTTTTCTTTCTCTAAATTGTGCATAAGATTCTGGATCGTCTGACTATTTGGTTAATGATAAGACTAGCGAGATTGAAATTAGCCCAGTCGAAATCGAAAAATATTTTAAGAAGATATAGATGTGTCTCTATGCCTGAAAGAATATAATAATGTAAGTCATCATTAACGATGCCCTTAATGTGCTAATAGCGCGACCTAGGTGGTTTCGAACTGTTTTTGGAGAAAGTTGTAATTGGGTTGCGATTTCATCAGTAGTTAATTCCTCATGATAACGCATTTTAAAAATGGTTTTTTGCTGGTTTGGTAAACCATTAACCATTGCCTCATAAGCAATGATGAATTCTTTGTGCAACATTTGTTCGTCTGCGCTAGCTTTGTCAGCCTTTAACTCCAAGAGAAGGTCGTTAATCGGAATGTACCTGTTTTCCTTTGCTAAAAGTGTAAGCGTACTGTTTCTTACCGCAGTAAATAGATAAGCGGATATATTGTTCACAACAAGATCCTTTCTTCTTAACCAAAGTTGTGTAAATACATCCTGAGCTATGTCTTCTGCTTTATTGATATCATTTAGTCGTTTATATCCTGTATTGAGTACCAGTTTCCAATATTTTTGATAAAGTGTATCAAATGCGATTTTACAGTCATCTCGCATTTGCTGAAGTAACATTTTATCATCGTCAATATTTAAAAGGCCTGACTTCATTTGCTGTTTAGATGTTAATTACCCTTTTGTCCAATATGGATTGTCTTACTTCAAAGGTTTTCTGGTTACAATCCTTTTTCGTTAATATTTGGTCATTATTCGATAGAATATAGCATTGTTTAATCCCATGCTCTAAAGATTTATTGAAGTAAGTATATATTTTTTATTTCGGCAACCTGTAGTATCCTGTATCGCCTGAGTAAAATGTAGGTTACATTCTTTTTGTAATAAGTAACAATTTATTGTACTTTATCATCTGTGGCCAAGTTGTTGCTAGGGATAACTAAATCTATATTAAATAAGAATCCCGTTATGATAAAAAGAGTACACATTCTTGAAGATGATGAAGATATAAGGTATATAATTGGTGTTTTACTTAAAGATGAAGGATATGAATTACAGCTTTCTTCAAGCTTTACAGAACTGAAAAGTAAATTAAAAGATAGTTTGCCTGATCTTTTCATCTTAGATGTAATGATACCGGATGGTGATGGTACTGATATTTGTAGTGATTTGAAAGGTGACCCGTTTACTAAGCATATTCCAATTATAGTGATGTCGGCAAACGACCAGAATAAGCAAAAAAGTTTAGATGCCGGTGCAAATGATTATATCAGTAAACCATTTGATATCGATTATATTGTAAAAAGAATTAATTCGCAATTAACGAAGTAAATACAAATTTTACTTTACTCATTGAGTAGCCTCTGGTGTCACCAGGGGCTTTTCTTTTTTTATAGAAATTGCTGTATATTTTTTATTTGATGTGTATGCCGTTGCATATGATAAATAAGGAAGTTAATCCATTCTAATCTTGTAAATTTCCCAAACCCGGGGATTTCAAAATTCATGTGAGTTTCTGTCAAATCTAGCGTTTTAATGGCTTCAGTAATTTGATCTTGCATAGTGTTGAGATCTGAAACTAGTATTTCCTTTTTATGAGGTGGCTGAGAAGGAAGAACAAAATCCGGTGAAGTCATTTTAGTTGTAAAGTCTAAAAATATACTTTTAATAAGTTCAATCTTTTTACCAGGGTCTCTTTCTGTAGGGATTGCATTGTCATTAACTATTTGTATCACCCCTCCAAATGATCGTGAAATGTGATCTGTAACTTGGCCGGCAGTCCAGCCACCTTCAAAAGGAATTTTGTTGAGCTGTTCTTCTGACATAGAAGAAATTAGGTTTAACAATTCGTTTGTTATTTCAGTTACTTCATTTAAGGTTTCTGTTTTCATGAGTTTTAAGTTTATACTTAAAGTTACCGTGATTTAGTTAACAATAACAGGTACGAATACGGCAATATAAGGGGTGAAATGCGACTATTGTTTTTGTTAGAACACCAACTATTACAAATAGTTTATTAATTTAGGAGCATTAATAACCAAACTAATGAAATCTTCACGTACAACTTTAGCGACACTGATAATATGTTCATTATTTATTTTTTTTGCTGTAAACGTTTCGGCAAAAAATAATCCTGATTCTCTTTCCGTTAATAACAAAGGGAATGAACTTAAGGTAATGACCTATAATATTCACCACGGGAATCCACCTGCAAAGGACGGGGTTATTGATTTGCAAGCCATAGCTGATGTAATAAATAGTCAATCACCAGATTTAGTGGCACTACAAGAACTAGATGTGTTAACCAGTCGCAGTGGTAACGTTGATGAAGTGAAAAAACTTGCTGAACTAACCGGTATGTATGGTTTCTTTTCTAAAAGTATTGATTTTGGAGGTGGGGGATATGGTGTTGCCATATTGTCGAAATTTAAGATCAATAAAGAAGAACGGTTTTCATTGCCTTTTAAAGAAGGGTTAGATGCTGAGATTCGTTCTCTTGCCGTAATTAATGTTACTCTTACCAATGGAAAAGAACTTGATTTTGCTAGTACACATCTGGATTTGAAGGATGAGCATCGCATACTGCAGGTTGCAGAGATTAACAAAATTTTAGGTATTCGTAAAGGGAGCGTAATTCTTGCCGGCGACTTTAACCTTACAGCCTCAAATCCTGCTATGAAAATATTGGAGAAGTATTTTAAGCGTAGTTGTGAAAAAAGTTGTGCGCCTACAATTCCAGATGTAAATCCTACAGAAGAAATAGATTTTATTATGTTGAAAAAGGGGAGCCCCTTAAAAGTGCAATCACATCAGGTGCTAAATAACATCCATGCTTCAGACCATCTTCCTCTTGTGGTAAGCTACAAGTATTAATGGAGATATTGTTAGTCGCACCAACAAGCGAAATTTTTATTTTGTAATCTGACGAGATGTAATTAACTTCAACGAAGAACATCTAAAAGTTAAGATTTTGGAAGACAGCATTAAAGGGCTTGTACCGCATGTTTTAAGTTTTGTAATAAACGAGCTTTGCAAGAATGGCTTTATGATTGCTTATGAAAAAGATCTTTCGGATCTAAAAGGCTTGATTGAACCAGATTCTATTTCATCTGATGATTTTGAATTGTTGGAGGCCGTTGATGATGAGGTAGTACGCGTTCTATTGAGCTCTATTGATAAGGTGGTGAAGTGCTCTCAAACTTATTTTCTGATAAATAACCTCGATGAGTTGGAGGTGATGGAAAATGAAGAGTACAGTCTGTTGGCTTCTGATAATTACTATGCTTATATTATTGATTGGGAAAGTAAAAGCTACAAAGATTTGCTCTATAATTTAAATGCTGTTTATTTTTCGATCTCCCAATTGCTGTATCATACAACTTGTCAAATTAAACTTAATGATGTGGAAATACCTGATGAAATCTATGATGAGTTCATTGATAAATATTCAGATTTGTTGAGAGGAAAGTTTGATCCTGATGATAAGAATATTTCATTGCTATATAGCCTAATTATTGACCTAAATAGTGATCTGGCAGAGATTGATAATCTTGGAGATTAATTCTTTTTATCTGTTTTTTTGATTTTTTTTTGCTCTGATAATGAAAGCTAAAGCAGTTTTAAGTAAGTTTGGGATTTAAAATATACCACTTATAAAATGTCAGATCAAAAAAAAGAAATATTTGAAGGCGTTGCACAACGCTTAAAGATTGAAGGATTTAATGTCGTTAACCGCGATGAGACTCGTCCATGGGGAGGCTTTTTTGTAATTGATGAAGAGCAAGCACAACAATTTGCAAACGTTTATTTTGAAGGTTTAAATGTCGATGATCTTAAAATTTCAGGTAAATTAAGCCCTAAAATATTAATCGTCGCTCCAAATACACGTTTGTCGTGGCAATATCACCACCGTCGTGCTGAAATCTGGAGGGTAGTTAATGGTACTGTTGGCGTAATCACTAGTGATACTGACGAGCAAGGTGAAGTAAAACAATTAACTCCTGGACAAAGCATCAAATTAAAACAAGGTGAAAGACACCGTTTAATTGGTTTAGAAGATTGGGGTATTGTTTCAGAAATATGGCAACACACAGATCCGGCTAGCCCATCTGATGAAAGCGATATTGTTAGGGTTCAGGACGATTTCGGAAGATAACGCGTTTTCCTGTCATTTAATGGCATAATTGTATCTAAACACCTATAATACTCGTTAATATCCTATATGATAATTTTAATATTTTTTCTGGCACATTGGTTTTTGTCGCTATTTTCTCAAACATTCTTTCTTCATCGCTATGCATCACATAAGATGTTTAAAATGAATGCTTTTTGGGAGAAGTTTTTTTATGCGATTACCTTTTTGTCACAGGGATCTTCCTTTTTAAATCCAAGAGCGTATGCGATTTTGCATCGTATGCACCATGCTTATAGTGATACAGAGAAGGATCCGCATTCTCCACATTTTGTGAAAGATGTTTGGGGTATGATGATTCAGACAAAAAACATTTATCTGAATTATTCAAAGTATAACCATGAGCCTGAAGAGCAGTTTCGTGATAACTATCCTTCATGGCCGATTATTGATAAGATAGGCGATTCATGGGCTACACGTATTATTTTCATTTGCTTTTACATTTGGTTTTATGTAACCTTTGCTACCGAATGGTGGATGTTCTTATTGTTACCAATCCATTTTTTGATGGGACCTCTTCATGGTGCAATCGTAAACTGGTGCGGTCATAAATATGGTTATTCGAATCATGATAATGATGATCATAGCAAAAACTCTTTGCCTCTTGATTTTCTGATGTTAGGGGAGTTGTTTCAAAACAATCACCACAAAAAACCTAATAGCCCAAACTTTGCAAGTAAATGGTTTGAGTTTGATCCAACTTATCCGATCATGAAAATGATGCACTGGATGAGGATTATCAAAATTAGAAAATCAAATTAAGTGATCTGTTTTCGGACTGCATTAATTTGCGCTGAAGAAGCGCAAAAGAACGCTAGGCCCTCTTCCAGACACTGAATTTGTAGTAAAGGAAGGAAACTTTGAACAAATAGGAGTAATAGCGAGGTTAAGTAATGCGTGAGGAGGATAGTTGGTATGAGAGCTATATATAACACATAGCCAAATATTTAAGGCGCTATAATAAGCGCTATTTAATAGATCACTAATAATATAAAAGATAAACCTGACAAAAAGGGCAGGATCTTCGTACGAAGATCCTGCCCTTTTTTTATTTTTCCTACAAATTCAGTGTCTGATAGAGGGCCTAGCGTTCTTTTGCGCTTCTTCAGCGCGAATTAATGCAGCCCGAAAGCAGATGACTTAATTTGATTTCTTATTACCACTCCACTTGCGGCTTCCACTGCCTGGATTTCTTTTGGCTCCACTTAAGTTAGGCTGACGCTCTGTTCTTGGTGGCCGTTGACCCCTTGCTGGTTTGGCTTTACCTTTTGATTTCGCTGCGGCAGCACCTGACATTAGGCTTTGCCAGCTCATAGCAAAAGGATGATCTTCTGTAACAGGTATCTTTAAACCTATTAATTTCTCGATATCATCTAAAAACTCTTTCTCTTCTGAATCACAAAACGAAAGCGCAATACCACTTAAGCCGGCACGACCAGTACGACCAATCCTGTGTACATAAGTTTCAGGGATGTTTGGTAGTTCGTAATTGATTACGTGAGTTAATTCATCAACATCAATACCGCGTGCTGCAATATCAGTAGCTACCAAAATACGTGTGGTTTTAGCTTTGAAATTGGTTAATGCACGTTGTCTCGCATTTTGCGATTTATTACCATGAATGGCTTCAGCTTTAACACCAACTTTAATCAAATCTTTTACAATACGATCAGCGCCATGTTTTGTACGAGAAAATACCAATGCAGTGTGAATGGTTTTGTCTTTTAAAATATGGTGCAATAAATCTTTCTTGTCGTTTTTCTCTACATAGAAAATCTCTTGTTGGATTTTTTCTGCAGTAGATGAGACAGGGGTAACTTCAACTTTAATTGGATCAGTAAGGATCGTATTAGCTAAAGTTTGGATCTCTTTTGGCATGGTAGCCGAGAAAAACAACGTCTGTCTTTTAACAGGTAGTTTAGCAATAACCTTCTTTACATCATGGATGAAACCCATGTCTAGCATTCTGTCGGCCTCATCAAGAACAAATATCTCAATGTCGCGTAAGTTGATAAAGCCTTGATTCATCAGGTCTAACAACCTTCCTGGAGTAGCAACAAGAATGTCGACACCTCTATGTAATGCATCAGTTTGTGCTTTTTGTCCAACACCACCAAATATTACGAGTTGCTTTAATGGTAGGTTTTTTCCGTAAGCTTTAAAGCTTTCTTCAATTTGTATGGCAAGCTCACGAGTTGGTGTTAATACCAATGCTTTTATCGCTTTGTGTATTTTTGTATTGGTGTGAGGTTTACTAAGTAACTGCAGCATTGGGATAGCAAACGCTGCAGTTTTACCTGTACCTGTTTGCGCACACCCTAACAGATCTCTGTTTTGAAGTATGGATGGAATAGATTGTTCTTGTATTGGGGTAGGTTGTGTATAACCTTCTGTTTGCAGCGCTTTTAAAATTGGCTCAATCAGGTTTAATTCTTCGAATAACAATGTGTTTGTATTTTAATGTATAATACGAGGTAAAAGAATATCACCTCGCGGCAAAGGTACATATAAACTTCCGGCTTTTATTCATCTCACTCTTTTATAGGGATGTGGTTATAAATCAGGAGCTTTGTTTTCTTTAAATCGGCTAAAAAACAAAAGCGCCAGTATACAAAGTACAAAGCCTACAACGCCGTTTAAACGCAGTCCGTAATCATTTCCGGGGTCTTTTCCATATACAGTTAGCATGGCGAAAATGGCTATTCCCATAGTTTGACCTAACTTTACAAAGAGGTATTTAACGGCAAAGAACATCCCCTCATGGTTTTCACCTGTTTCTTTTGTATCATTTTGTGCAATGTCAGCCAAGATTGCATTGGGTAAAATACCTAAGGAAGCTAAAGGGAAGGAAGCAAAAATTACCAGAATATACATTTGTATGGCAGATGAAAAGGGTAGCTTGCCTAAGAAATAAATGGTGACAAATATTAAACTGAGTATCCCAAAGGCAACCAATACCAGAGGCTTTTTTCCGAATCTTTTAGCGCCGTAATTAATAAAGGGATAAAAGAAGAGGGATAGAATTACCATAGTCCCCATAAATTTACCACCATCAGAATCCGGCAGACCTAATAATACGGTAACGAAGAAGAGTAAGCCACTTGAAATGATACTTAAGGCAATGTAATAAGTGAAATCTGAGATCAGGTAATATTTGAAATTGGTATTTCTAAATGTGTTTTTAAGTGCTGGTATAAGGTCAATATGAGTTGGTTTAGCATCAGTGTATTCTTTTTCCTCAATAAACATAACGGGTAAGGTCATGACAAGTCCAGAGAAGATGCTAAGACAAAAGATAGTGTATTGAAGTGCCTCAGACCTGTCCGTTATTTTAAAAACATCCTGTATCAGGTCTGCATAATTATTGCACATGGCTCCAATTATCATCCCTAAAACAAAACCTACCTGCTGAAAAGTAGAAAGCTTAACTTTTTGATCAGCAGTATGTGTTAATTCAGCTAGCAATGCATTGTAAGGAATAATGTAGGTGGTAACTGAGATAAAAAAGCCTGCGAGCACTATGGTAAGCCACCAGGCATTGGTGATGCTTTCTCCATTAACCATTGGGTAGAAAACCAATGAACAACAGATCACTGCCGGAATGATCGCGTATTTCATGATAGGAATACGCCTGCCTTTAGGATTGTCACTGGCATCACTTATGGAGGCTATGAAGGGGTCGTATATTGCATCAAACAACCTTCCAGATGCAGCAATGAGCGATAGGATGTTAAAAGCACCAAACACCAATAATTGGGGAACCAAAGGAGTGAGCCCTGAATGGTTTGGTGGAAGATAAAAATAAGGCAGCATCACAATAATAATGTTGGTCATGATGCTCCAACCCATCATTCCTGCTGCGTAGGCAATTTCTTTTTTAAAGGGTAATTCTTTTATCGGCATCTTATATAGGGTAATGGATTGAGCTTGTTAATTCTGGTTGTTATACTGTTTTCTATGTTAGGTTTCTACGGTACAATCGGTTTACGAAATATATAATAATAAAGCATGCAAATATCAATAGACCGTTTATCGCTGCCTTAGGGTCATCAACATAAATACTGATAGCTACGAATAAATAGGCCGCAATAAATATTAAAGGCATTAGCGGATAAATCCTCATGCTGTAAATGGTTTTCTTATCAAGATGCGCGGTTCGCTTTCTTAAGAAGAATATGGTAGCGGCCGAAGTAGCCATACCAATACAATCTAAAAATATAGTGTAATTTAAAATCTTATCAAAGGTTTGAGCATAAAACAAAGTAATTATCGAGATGATGGTAAATACAGTTAAGCTCACGAACATCACATCTGTTTTTTTATTCTTTTTGGTAAAGATTGCTGGTAACGCCTTCTCTTCGCCCATGGCAAACATAGCCCGAGGATTGCTTAGTAAATTGACATTTACATAGCCCAAAACAGAGAGGTAAATTAGGCCGGATAAAACGGTGAAGCCTATCGGTCCAAAGATTTTGCCTGCAAGTATTGCTGCGATGCTTTCGGCGGTTTTTAGCTGCTCAAATCCTATAACCCTAACATAAACGTAATTAATTGCCATGTAAAGGATGAAAATGATGGTTAAGCCGGTAATAATTGAGCGAGGGATAATTTTGCCGGGAGATTTTGTTTCTCCACCAAAATTAATTGTTTGCTGGTAGCCGCCAAAGGTAAAAGATATGCCAATTAAGCAAACGCCTAGCACCTTGCCATAATCAAACAAAGTTGGGGTAGCTCCGGTTGTTGTGCTGAAAACGGAAGGAGTAGATGTTGCTGCCGGCCCCATAAATATAGCCCCAATTAATGTAAACACCATACCGATTTTCACTAAAGAAAGTATGTTTTGTGCCTTAGAACTAACCTTTAATCCCAGTAAATTGATGAAATAAAACAAGCCAATAGAAACAGCAGCAATCGCTATCCTCGAAAATTCAGTTTGCATTTCAAGTGGCAAAATAATTTTACTTAAATATTCAGCTCCTATAATGGAAACACCTGCAACTGATGCGGCATTTGAAACTACTATAATGCAGTTGATCGCAAAAGCTATAGAAGGATGGTAAAATGCAGAAAATATTTTATAGTAACCTCCCGTAACCGGAAAGCGGGATCCTATCTCAGCATAGGTTAAGGCTCCGCACAAAGCGATGAGTCCCCCAACTATCCAGGCTAAGAAAAACAATTCCGGTATTTGCGCTCCTGCTGCCACATTAACGGGGGTGCGGAAGATGCCCATCCCAATCACCAAACTTACAACGATCATTGATAAGTCTAGCATGGAGAGCTGTTTTTCAGGCCGCATATTAAATCTGGATTTAATTTATTTGAATATACATGAAAATGTGCATTTGTTGAAACTTTGTAATTGATTCCCCAGCTTATTCGAGTAAATTTACTGCATTATCGTATTTTTGCATTATACTCACTTATATTATGGCTGAACCGAATTATAACGAAGATAGTATACGCTCCCTCGACTGGAAAGAACACATCAGATTACGTCCCGGTATGTATATCGGTAAGCTGGGTGACGGATCTGCTCAAGATGACGGGATTTATGTTTTGCTTAAAGAGATTGTGGATAACTCAATTGATGAGTTTGTTATGGGCTCTGGCAGAACAATTGAAATTACTGTATCCGAACATAAAGTGAATGTGAGGGATTATGGTAGGGGTATTCCATTGGGTAAAGTAATAGACTGTGTTTCTAAAATAAATACAGGTGGTAAGTATGATAGCAATGCATTTCAAAAGTCGGTAGGATTAAACGGGGTGGGTACTAAGGCTGTAAACGCACTTTCTACTAATTTTGTGGTTCAATCGTATCGTGATGGAAAAACGAAAAAAGTAGAATTCTCTAAAGGTGAAGTTGTTTTAGAAAACGATATTATCGATACTACTCAACGTAATGGTACAGCAATTACCTTTTATCCGGATGAGACTATTTTTAGAAATTACCACTATATCTCGGATTTTGTAGAAAGTATGATCTGGAACTATGTGTTCTTGAATACTGGCCTTACCATTAATTTTAACAATCAAAAATACTTTTCAGAAAGAGGGCTTTACGACTTACTTTCTAAATTTAATAAAGCTGAAGAATTACGTTACCCTATTATTCATTTAATAGGTAGTGATATTGAAGTTGCAATGACTCACGGCCAACAATACGGAGAGGATTATCACTCTTTTGTTAACGGCCAGCACACTACGCAAGGTGGTACGCACCAGGCTGCATTCCGTGAGGCTGTAGTAAAAACGATACGAGAGTTCTATAAAAAAGAATATGATGCTTCTGATATCAGGGCATCTATTATAGCTGCTATTTCTGTTAGGGTGCAGGAACCTGTGTTTGAGTCGCAGACTAAAACTAAACTTGGTTCTCAGAACATGGGGCCTGAAGGGCCTTCTGTAAGAACCTTCATCAATGATTTTGTTAAAAAGGAACTTGACGATTATCTTCACAAACATCCAGATGTATCGGATGCATTGCTAAAAAGAATATTACAATCTGAAAGAGAGCGTAAAGATATTGCGGGTATCAAGAAACTAGCTAACGACAGGGCAAAAAAAGCATCCTTACACAATAAGAAATTAAGGGACTGTAAAGTTCACTTTAACAGTAATCACGACAAGAGATACGAGACTACTTTGTTTATTACAGAGGGTGATTCTGCTTCAGGTTCAATTACTAAATCCAGAGATGTAGATTGCCAGGCAGTTTTTAGTCTTAAAGGGAAACCCCTAAATTGTTATGAGCTTACTAAAAAAGTGGTTTATGAAAATGAAGAGTTTAACCTTTTACAGCATGCACTAAATATTGAGGATGGGTTGGAAGGATTGCACTACAACAACATCGTAATCGCTACAGATGCCGATGTGGACGGTATGCACATTAGGTTGTTAATGATGACCTTCTTCCTTCAGTTTTTTCCTGACCTTGTACGTGCTGGCCACGTTTACATTTTGCAAACGCCATTGTTTAGGGTTCGTAATAAAAAGGAATCTATATATTGCTACAGCGATGATGAAAGAAAACGTGCAATTGAGAAGCTTGGCAATAAGCCTGAAATTACCCGATTTAAAGGTTTAGGTGAAATCTCTCCTGATGAATTTGGTTTGTTTATAGGTAAGGATATCAGGTTAGATCCTGTGATCCTTAAAGATCAGACGATCAAAAATTTGTTAGAATATTATATGGGTAAAAACACTCCTGATAGACAGCAACATATTATCAGAAACCTTAGAGTAGAAAAGGATACAATAGAGGAATTAGCCATAGAAGAAGTTGTTATAGTGGATGAATCTGACGAAACAACGCTAGATGTTGCTTAAGATTAATTAAAGTAGTAATTATTTGAAATTTTTGGTTTATTATTGTATTCCAATCAGATCCCTCTTGATATAATTATTTGATAAATCCTGTAGTTATTAACTACAGCATAATTAAATCATATGCCGTTCAACGCTAAGAGAAGAGATCCGTTTCGTTACTTTGTAGTAACCTTTTTAATACTTGCATTATTTATTTATGCTTTTCTACTATACCTTAGGAACAATAAAGTTAATGGGCTTAAGGGCGACATTGCTAAACTAACAACTCTTCAAAAGAGCTATTCTGAAGTAGATAGCTGTATTTATATTCTCTATCAGGCAGAGAACAATTCGCGTATGTATGCGGTAACTGCCGACAAGTATTACCTTAATCAATTCTCAAAAGGAATTCACGAATTTCATTTCTTTTAAATGACCTTAATAAACAAGCAGAGAATAATGCGGAGCGTAAGGATCTAAAAGATCTTGTAAATGAAAAGAAAATAAAGACAGAAAGCTATTTGAAGCTTAGACGGTTAACAGATAGCTTGTTTGCCGGATTTTCAAAACTTGGTCTGGAAGAAAATCGTGCTAAGGCAAAAATTAACCTCAATTCAATAAAGAAAAAGTTTAAAACCGTTGCAACGGTAGATACTATTAAGCAGGCGGTAGCACCGCGTAAGAAATTCTTTGGCAGACTTGCAGACGCAATTTCCAATAAGGGGAGTAAGGATAGTACAGTTACGATCATTAAAACAAGTAAGAATGAGGGGGTTGTAAATGAAGTTACAAATTTCAATAATAAATTACTGGACGAAGTAGAAACCTATTATCGTAAGCTTTATGCTAACAACAATAAAATAAAGACTAATGAACAGGCTATTTTACTTTTGAATAATAAGCTGATTCAGGATATAATCACTGTACTAAAAGACTTTAAACGAAATGATATTGAATATATCACCAAGCGCAGAGTAACCTTAGGGGGAGAGCTTGAAGGAGAACTTAAGGCATTAAGTGGAATGGAACTCATAGATGCATTATTGTTAGTTAGTTTGGCCATTATTATCCTATACAATCTTTATAAGCTTTACAAAAATGAAAGCGAATTGATGAGTATGAATAGCCTGGCAGCCCAGGATTCACATTCAAAAAGTCGTTTCCTTGCTAATATGAGTCATGAAATACGAACTCCATTAAATTCAGTAGTTGGATTTTCTGAGCAGCTCGGCAAGAGTGATCTGAATGAGGAGCAGCGGGAGCAGGTAGATGCTATCAAGAACTCTTCAGAAATGCTATTGGAATTGGTTAATGAGATTCTCGATTTTTCTAAATACGAAGTAGGTAAAATAAATATTGAATCTGAACCATTCTCACCTGAGTTAGAGATTGCTGAAGTTTTTCATAGTATGAATGTTCTCGCTGAGAACAAGGGGCTGCAGTTAGAGAATAAAATATCAATTGATAAAAATATTTACTTAATCGGAGATCGTCTTCGCTTAAAGCAGGTTGTCATGAATCTGTTAACTAATGCCATTAAGTTTACTAAAAGAGGAAAGATAACCCTTAGGGTTCAGCTAGTGTTGGACGGAAAAAAACAAGCCTTGTTAAAAGCGCAAGTAGAAGATACCGGAATAGGTATGGTTAAAGAAGACCTTGACGTTATATTTCTTGAATTTTCTCAAATTTATTCATCCGCTAAAACACAGCTGCAGGGAACAGGCCTAGGTTTGGCAATTTGTAAAAAGATAGTAGAACTGCAAGGTGGTAAAATAAATGTAAGCAGTGTGCTTGGTAAGGGGTCAGTATTTAGCTTTGAAATACCTTATCTTATTTCAGAATTTGCACAGGAACAGCGTGTTAATGCAGGGGTGTTGGGTGTTGGGGAACTGGTAGGAAAAAAGGTCTTATTAGTTGATGATAATAAAATGAACATTCTATTAGTTCAAACAATACTGAAAAGGTGGAAAATGGAATATGATTCTGCTTATGATGGTAAACAAGCATTGGACTTATACAAGAAAAAGGACTACGACATTATCCTAACCGATATTCAAATGCCAGTAATGGGTGGGGTAGAGCTTACGCACGAAATTAGGTATAACGGAGATTTTGCAAAGTCTAGAATTCCAATTTTAGGAATAACAGCTCACGTAATGCAAGAGAATAGAGAAGCCTATTTGAAAGCGGGCATGAATGATCTGGTATTAAAACCATTCTTAGAGCAGGAATTAATGGATCAGATCATTAAGTATATCTAGTTCAATCCTATCAGGGTATCTTTGTATCTTCAGGATGTTGAGGTGGTAATACATCCACCTTTTTTTCTACTACTACAATTTTGGTGTGTACCGCATACTTACTTGGAGCTATACCTTTCGCATATCTTTCTGCGTATGCCTGAGTAAACTCGGCTCCGAAATACAAGATGATAGAGGTGTAATAGATCCACAGAAGAATTACAATGATAGAACTTGCAGCGCCAAACGCAGAAGCGGGATTACCTCTTTCAATGTAAATTCCAATTACATACTTGCCCAAGCTAAAAAGCAAAGCAGTAAATAAGGCGCCAACAATTGCAGGTTTCCACTTTAAATCTACATCAGGCAGTACCTTAAAGATGATTGCAAAAATGCAGGTTACCACGGCTAGTGTTAAGGCATTGGTTAGGATTAGCATAAAAAGTTCAGATACCTTTTCAACACCAACCTTAGAAGCGAGGCCCACAAGTTTATCACCTATACCAACTACAACACTATTTACAACGAGGGAGACGAGTAATAAAAAACCTAATGATGCAATTAGTGAAAAGGAGAGGAGCCTGTTCGTAATTAACTTCTTCCATCCCTTTTTGGGGACCGCCTTTACTTTCCATATCAGATTGATACTATCCTGAATCTCTATAAACATTGCAGTAGCACCAATGATAAGTGTGGTAATACCTATAATTAACCCTAAAGTACTCTTTCCAGAAACGTTAGATTGTTTTACAAATGATTTTAATTGAGCAGTTGCTTCGGGACCAACTAAGTCTTGTATTTCCGAGAAAAGCTCTTCTCTGGGATCCATTTTGTATGCTTTAACCGTTCCATCAGCTGCATACTCTACGGTATGAGCAATGTCGCCACCTAAAAACAGACTGGCAGCAGCAATGATAATGATGATAAGGGGAGTAAGAGAAAAAATGGTGTAATAAGCAAGGGCGGCACTTAGCTTCATTACCCTGTCTTCCATAAACCCCTTTCCAGCGGCTATAAATAAATGTGCTGTTGCTTTAACAAAGTGAATGGCTTTTTTTAAAAATGTCATAATCAATATTAAAAAGGATATCCAATACCTATGTTATAAATTAAGTTTTCTTTGCGCCATGCACTGCTTCCAAAATCAACCTGATCTATTACCCAACGATTTCCGGGTTCAAGATAAGGTTTTCTGATAGGGAAGGCTACATCTAAACGAATTACAAAGATTGAGGCATCTACCCGGAGACCTGCCCCCGTACCTACTGCAATTTCATCAAGTGCATCTTTAAAATTAAATCCTGATCCTGGTCTTTCAGGATCTTCTTTTCTTAACCACACGTTACCGGCGTCTGCAAACAATGCTCCATATAAAACACTAAATAGTTTAAAACGTAGTTCGGTATTAGCCATTGCCTTTATATCTCCACTTTGGTCTGTAAGGCCGTTAGTCCGATCCTTTTGCTTAAACGAACCCGGGCCTAATGATCTGGCAGGGAATGCTCTAATGTCATTACTACCACCGGCAAAGAACTGGCGTACAAAAGGAATAGATGTACTGTTTCCGTAGCCATAACCATAGCCAAAATTTAAACGACTTGCCCAGATAAGGCGCTTTGTGATTTTATAATAATCTCTAAAATCAGCTTCAACTCTTATAAATTGATTAATTGGAATGCCAAGTACTGTTTTTTTACCTTCTTTATTTTTACCTGCAAACATGCCCCAAACGTTTCCGCCGGTTTCCAGACTTCCATTGAAATAGATGTTATTTCTTCTAAAATCCTCCATCTGGTTAGTAAAAGTGAAGTTATAGTTGCTTCCAATAATGAATTGGCTTTCCAGATTATTTTTCAAACCAGGATTGGCCCGATACAAACTATCTTTTTTAATCGAGTCGTTGGTTACATTGGATGTTACATAGTTGATAGAGATAGGATTAAACGTATGCTCTTTATACAAGTTCTCTTTCCAAATATATCCAAACTCTCCTTTAACTGAATTTAAGCTATACAAAGATCCTCTGTTTAACGATTGGTAAGATAATGAGGCAACGGTTTTAGGTATAAACGCATTGGTACTATTGAAATCAAAGAAAGGTAGTATGAACCTCGGGAAAGTAAGTTTTGCTTCTGTTGTAAAAGAATAAGAGTTCAAACCTTTTGTCTGCCCACTTACCTGAGTTTCGAAACCACCACTCACGCTTATATCCAATTGCTCTCCACCTCGAAAAAGATTCCTTGTGGTTTGTGTTAGTTTTGCTTCCGATCCAACAAAGTTGTTGGATTTACTTGTTCCGGTAAGAGAGAACGAAAGAGAGTTTTTCTTTAATGGGGTAAGGAAAATATTTAAGTTAAGCTTGTTGTTTCTAAAACTATCAACTGGCAAAAATTCGGCCTTTACATTCTGAAAAACGCCTATGTTAACCATTCTGTTTAGAGATTGGTTGTGATCACGCCTGTTGTAGGTTTCATCCTTTTTAAAGAATACCAGACGGTCAAACAGTCCAGATTTGTAAGTACGTCGCGAATCATAAATGTTGAAATCCTTATATACTTCAGGAATCGAGTGTCTGATTGCACTATCCCTCCTTAAAGAATAATTAGGGTAGATGTTAATATTTTCAATAGTATAAGGTTTCAAGCTGGCATCAGGAGCAATATCTTTTACTTTTATTCTGATGTCTACCAGATTCTTTCCAACTGTACTGTCTACTTGTAAAATCAAATAGTCCGGACTGAAGTAGAAATACCCTTTTTCCTTCAAATCATTGTCTATCCTGATTCGCTCATTTTTATAAGTCTCCAAATCATAGTTGTCGCCAACTTTTAATAAAGTTTTGTCTTTATTCTGATTAATTGCAGCAACGATACCAGTACTGTCTTTCGGGAATTCAACGCTGTTTATCTTATACCTTGTTCCGGTAACTACAGTATAAAGTGCCTTTCCTTTTTTGCCCTTAACAACGGTGTCGCCATTTACTTCAGATTGAAGATAGCCCTGGCTAAGCAAATAGCTTTTAAGTACGGCGTTGTTGTATGGTATTTTAACCTCACTTAAAAGTACAGGTGGTTCACCAACTTTTGTACGTAACCAATGCTTAATCCCTTTCGGTTTTTTAGGCGCACCGGCAAGATTATACATAGCAAGTTTAAACTTTACTCCTAAAATCGACTTATTAGGGTTAGGCCTTGTTTTGCCAAGTAGGATATCCTTAACCTCTTTCTGATTCTCGATTTTTGCTGTTGAATCAGGGTTAATATTAATATCTGCTCCGGTATATAAAATCTCTCCGGGTTTAAGGTTTTTGGTACTGCTACAGGCGCCAAAAATTAAACACGCAAGTATAAATAAGCTGGATTTAATTTGTTGTCTCATTTTTACGCCTCTCTTCATTTCTAAATCTTTTCTTTTTAGAGAAATTCTGGAAAACCTCTCTGAATTTATTATAATCAACCACCAATGCAAAACCAAGCCCCGTTTCAATAATCTGCCCTTCAATTACCCCCTCGTTCTGGTTGCGTCTGTACGCTCTCAATCTGTATCTGCCATCACTAGAAAGTAGATACTCTACATTAACATTTCCTGCAATATTGGTCGTGTTCTGACCTTGCTGCTGAGGACCCTCTAATCCAAAGGAACTACCAACAGTAACAATTAAACGATCATTCAAAAGTTTTTTGGATAGACCAATCTCCAGATCTGTTTTTTGCGATTTACTACCTGATGCGGAATAATCCTCAGATGAGTTTAAACCAAAGTTTATATCCACACCCTTAATCAAATCAGAAGCAAGGTTGTTTAGTTGCTCCGTTAACAGTTTACTAACACTTGAGCGTGCAATAGAAGAAACACTTGTACCACCAGCCAAACTTTGAAATGGATTATCTGCAATAAACCTGTTAAGAGCCAGTAGTGCAAATACCTGTTTATTCAGTTCACTTTCATTTGTGTTTACATTCTGTAATTTGGCATACACCTGACCATTAACGGCACCTCGCTCATTTTCCGGTAAATCTAATTTGAATTTGATGCTGGGTTTTAACAATTCGCCTGTCATCATAAGATACACTTGAAACGGAAGCTTAGTCTTAGCTTCATATTGTGTAGGATCGCCCAATAAATCTATTGGAGCGGTATTTACTTCATACAGTGCAGTTAGGTTTACATTGGCCTCCATTGGATCACCTGTCCATACAATACTACTTCCCTGTTGTAGCTTAAAATCCTTTTTTACAGGACCAACAGTTAGGTTGTAACTACCATCAGATACCTGATATCTTCCTGTTAAACTGGTCTTGCCACTTTGATCCATCGTTGCTGTTAAAGATGCTTGTCCTCTAACTTTCAAAGCGTCGCCGTTAGTTGGATCCACAACTACATTCAATTCTGCATTTTCATCAATATTGATAGTAGCAGCTAAATTAAGCCCTTTAATAGGAGGTTTGCTAATAGAGTCATTAACACTTAACGCCTTTTTCCCATTAAATGGAGGGGCACTGAAATCTGTAAACTGAACAATACCCTCCTGATCAATAACAGACGGATCATCAGGAGGCATAGCAAAGAAGAATTTGGTTTTATCCTCTATCCTAACATTCATATCCACATCCGGCTGGTTTAAATCACCTCGAACTTTAATGGTACTGGTTACATAAACAGTTCCGTAGATCATGTCGTTATCAGCAGCAGTAGAGTTCATTAACCTGAAGTTGTTGGTTCGGATGTCCATATTGAACGAGAAATCCTTATAGTCAGTAGTAAGGATGCCGCCAGTGATTACTGCCTTTTGATTTAAAGAATCTATAATTGTAAACCTGTTAAAGTTAATCCCTTTATCGGTAAAACTTATGGTTTCATTTGGCATTCTGAAATAAGAATTCACATAAGTTGCTGTAAATGCAGCCTGATTAAATTTAATATCCCCTAAGATTTTCGGTGCATCCAATGGTCCTTTAATTGATAAATCGCCAGACACGATACCCGAGCCATTCTTTATCTGCCCCATGGATACGCTTTCTATGGCCTTAAGGTCAATCTTATCAATATTTAAAGTAAGGTCAAGCGCGCTTTGTGGAGAAGTGTAGTAAAACCCATTAACTCGTAACTCATGTACCCCAGATAATGCAATGTTGGTTTCATAGGCATTTTCTGTATTGTTGTTTACTGCAACTCTTAAAGTACCAAACTCATCTTTTAAATATCTTAGATGATCTATTGTTAAGTTGGCTTCAAACTTAGGCGTATCCATTAGCTCCTTGGCGTCAACAGTGCCATTAATGGTACCACCAACTAACGAACTGTCTTGCTCAGCAAACTTTGTAAGCGTTTCTATGTTAAAATCCTTAAACTCTACTTTCAAAGGAGAATTGGCAACAGTATCAGTGCTGTTAATTCCTAAAAGCTGATTGCCCTTGCTCAGGTTAAACTGACTGGCTATAATACCCGACTGACCAAACTGGATATAGTTTTGAGGTGCTATAGCCCATTTCTCATAGTTGAGCAACAGCTTCTGAGGATCAAAGCTAAACCTGAAATCTTTGCTAATCGATTTGAAATTACCACCCAAAACATATTTGTCTTTTCGTTTACTATCTCTTAAGTAGATGTTTAAACCAAGGTTGTTGTTTACGGCTTCACCACTAATTTCACTATTAAACAAGTTAGCAGCAGAGCTTTGAAAGCTTTTTATCTGTAGCTTATAGTTAAGTTTCTGATCTGTGTTATTTACATTCAATTTCGTGCTATCAATCCTGAAACCTCCATAAACTATTTGAGGGAAAGAAGCATTCATTAGCAAACTATCCTTTTGCGTATCAATTAAACCATTCATTCCGGCAGGAGCGAAGGTGGTGAGTTCAGGCACAAAATTTTGAAGGATCTTAGGATTGTAGAAATTCACATAGAACCTAAAACGCTGATCAGGGATTTTAGTAACTTCTCCAAATTGATAGTATTTATTGATCTGATTAATTACGGCACTGCCGATATTGGTAAGCTGATATTTACCATCTATTTTAGCTCGGAGAAACTCAGACTTCAGTGTAAGCATGTTGTGTGTTTCACTTGCTTCAGAATGTACTATAATGGTGTCTACATTAAAACGCTGACCATCCTTAACTACCTGTAGGCCATTTACAAAAATGTCACCATTCAAGTAATCCGGATCAGCAGTTTTTACATCTGCATTAATTGTTCCGGCCACCTTAAATTCACCTGGACTAAAGTGCAGTTTCTGCAGGTCAACTTGTTTTAAATCCATAACAGCTTTTACTGCCGGATACTTCCCCGCGATATTTACTGCTGTGGTTAAATTAAAGTTCAAGTTGGTATCAGCCATATTGCCTTTTAAATTCAGTTTCTGCTGTTTAAAATCGCCTGTTAAGAAGAGGTCTTTATAGGTGTATTTGTTATAGTATGCACTTACCAATTGCGCTTTAAACTGTACTGACGCAGTTTTAACATCAAGTCCAGTTCCTTTTACACTTGCTTTAGCTGTAATTTTGCCCAGCTGAGCCTGTTGTTTAAGTAATCTGCCTACGTTAAAATTATTTAAGTCTACATTGGCAACATAACTTTCTTTTCCTTTAGGACCTTTCATATTGGCCAGTAATTTGGCGGATCCCATATCTGTATTGATATTAAAGCTAGTGTTGAAATTGGTCGTTGAACCCGTAAACTTTCCGTTTGCAATAATCACATTGGGAAGCTCAATGTTGGTAGGTAAAGTTTTTTTAGGAATCACTACCAAGAGATCCTTTTTAGTCATTGCAAACCTTTTGATATTCATATCAAAATAAGCATTACTCATATCAGGGAGTCCTTTTATCCTTCCACTAACATCAATGTTTGTGCTTTTTAACCCCGAGATTTGTAGCTTGGGAATAACCAAATTATTCATGTAGCCACTCACATTGGCATAAATTTTTATCTTCTCATTTTTGTAGTTTTCCGGAACGGCATCACTAAAGTAAAAAGCATCTCTTAAACCGATAGTGGTGTTTTTAACCACTACCGAAAGTTTTACCCTTTCAGGATGCTTTGTTAAATCCTCAAGAGAGGTGTAGTTTAATTCTGTAACGTTTTCTATTGTTGTGTTAGGTGTTTGCAATAAGAAATTATTCACCTTAATTGCCTTGTCAGAATATACAACATCACCTCTTAGTTTAGACAGTTGAAAACCACTTTTCTCTTTAAATACGCCTTCTTTAACATTTATTTTTATGCCCGTATCGCTATATGAAAGTGCCTCAGCAAGCAAGGTTAGATCGGTAAATTTTAAATGGTTAAAGTCCATTCCCTTTGTGGGCTTGGCACCAAGGTTATCAAACTGCACCTTGTTTTCTGTTAAGCTTATATTGTCGACCAATAAAGATAGGGGTGAAGATTTTTCCGCAGTATCCGCTTTTGTCTCTTTAGTAGGTTTAACAGATTTTAATGCAAAAAGGATATTCGATTTGTTAAGCCTTGCATCATTTACCTTGTACTTGCCATTTTTAACGTCGGCTAAAAGCTTGGTTAAGGATAGCTCATTGACATTTACATTGGCATTGTTGGTTGCCGAGCTGAAATTTATTTTAGTGTCATTCAGCTTAGCGTCATCAATTTTGTAATTGCTATTGGTAAGGTCAACAAACAGCTGAGTTAAGGCCAGCTTGTTCAAGTTTACATCAGCATTCATGCCCGAAACCCGGTCGTCGAATCCTATTTTGATATTATTAAAAGCAAAATCCTGTATTTCTACCAATGGCAATTTGCCCGATTCTGCTTTAGCTGTATCCAGGCTATTCTCTAAGTGAGCTTGTAACTGTGTAAGCGGTTTCTGTTGCAGGTACTTTAATGAAGTGTTGTTTAAGGCTAAAGATTTGATCACATAGTGCTGTGTATCCATGTCGAAATCTTTAATCTTTGCTTTAAACTCGCCCAGATCTAATTTCACATCATTACCAGCAACATCATCACGATAAACAATGCCTATGTCTTCAAAAGACACCTTGTCAATAGAAAATTTTAGGGTAGAGGTAGTGTCCTTTGCAACCTCCTCTTCAGGTTTTTTCTGTTCCGACATAAAAGCATCAACCAGGAAAGAAAAATTGAAAGCAGTGTCGGGGTTTATGCGGGTAACATTGGCTCTTATTTTTTGCAATGAAATATTATTGATCTCCACTTTGTTATTCAAAAGCCGAAATAAGTTAATGTCGACAGAAAGTTTTTGTGCGTAAAGTAGTGTGTCGCCTTTTTTATCTTCTATATAAAACTTATTCAGTACCACATCCTTTGGTAGTGCAATTTTTATACTTTCCAGACTTACCTCTGTTTGAGTTTTATTCTTTAAATAGCTTATTGCTTTGTCTTTAACGAAATTCTGTACTGCCGGAATATTCAGGGAAAGCGCAATAAGGACAACAAGCAGAATGATGCTTGCGATTACCCAAAGTATGATTTTAAGACTTTTACGAATATATATATTCAATTGAAATGCGTTTAATAGGGTTTTTAATACGTGGTTCTAATAACTAAAACCATGCCATCGACACCAAAATTAGGCTTCTTACTTATATCTACAATCTAAATAATTAAATTGTTTAAATCAAGTGATAAAATTGTTGTTAACCTATTGTTATAAAAATACGTATGTTTAAATATGGATCAGAAAAATTTTGTTGTTAGTTATCAAACTTTTAAGTCCTTAAATGAGCTAAGTGCATCAGATCAGGAACTCTGTTTAAAAGCCGAGGAGGCATTAAAAACATCATATTCACCTTACTCTCACTTCAAAGTTGGAGCAGCTTTAAAATTAAGTAATGGGCAAATTGTTCTTGGTAGTAATCAGGAAAATGTAGCCTATCCGTCCGGACTTTGCGCAGAGCGTGTTGCCCTGTTCACGGTAGGCGCTGCGTACCCGGATTTAGCAGTTCTAACAATGGCAATTACTGCAAAAAGCAGTAACTTTGTAATTCAAAAACCGATTACCTCATGCGGTGCATGTTTACAGGTAATGGCCGAGTTTGAACAGAAACAAAAGCAAGAAATTGGAGTGTTTTTTTACTGTATCGGAGGCGAAATAATAAAAGTAAAAGGGATTAAAAATCTTTTGCCTTTTGTATTTGTTGAAGAACGATTGGAAAGATAAAACGTCAATTAATGAAATAATACCCAAAAATCAAGAAAAACTAGTCAATTAAGCCTGAAAACATAGGTTATTAACTAAGAACTGTTAAAAACTTCTGTTCCTAATATTTCATTCCAACCCTTATATTTACAAAATCCAATCCTTTTTTGATGAGCGACGAAATAGAAAACAACATAAACGAAGAAAGCAAGCACACTATAATCCCTATCAATGGGCTTTATGAAAACTGGTTCCTCGATTATGCCTCTTACGTAATTCTTGATCGCGCGGTTCCACACATCAACGATGGTTTAAAACCGGTTCAGCGACGAATCATGCACTCTCTAAGAGAGATGGATGATGGACGTTTTAATAAAGCAGCCAACGTTATCGGAAATACTATGAAATATCACCCACATGGTGACGCTTCAATTGGCGATGCGATGGTACAAATTGGACAAAAGGAATTGCTGATAGATTGCCAGGGTAACTGGGGCGATCCGGTAACTGGCGACAGTGCCGCTGCGGCCCGTTACATCGAAGCAAGGTTATCTAAATTTGCAAACGAAGTAGTGTTTAATCCGGATACTACCGTTTGGCAATTGAGTTATGATGGCCGTAACAACGAACCCATTACTTTACCTGTTAAATTTCCTTTGCTATTGGCACAAGGAGCAGAAGGTATTGCGGTAGGTTTGGCTACCAAGATTATGCCCCATAATTTTCTGGAACTTATTGATGCTTCTATTGAAGTATTAAAGGGAACCAGACCAAATATCCTTCCTGATTTCTTTACCGGCGGTATGGCCGATTTCTCTGCATATAACGAAGGCATGCGTGGAGGTAAAATCAGGGTAAGGGCAAAAATTACAGAAAAAGACAAGAAAACACTCGTAATAACCGAGATACCATATAGTACAACAACAGGTTCGGTAATCGATAGCGTATTATCTGCTAACGATAAGGGTAAAATCAAGATCAAAAAAATTGAAGACAATACCGCACAGCATGTGGAGATCGTTATCCATCTTGCACCCGGTATTTCTCCCGATGTAACCATTGATGCCTTGTATGCTTTCACTTCATGCGAGGTTTCTATTTCTCCAAATACTTGCGTAATTAAGGATGATAAACCTCAATTTTTGAGTGTTAATGACATCCTTACTGAGAACACACATAATACCAAGAGCCTGTTAAAACAGGAACTGGAGATTAAGTTGCATGAATTGCAGGAAAGAATATTCTTTAGCTCATTGCTAAAGATCTTCATTCAGGAAGGCATGTACAAAAACTCAGAATACGAGAACTCTGGTAATTTTGAAATGGTTGTTGAGGTTTTAAATCGCTTATTTGAGCCGTTTAGACCGGATTTGTACAGAGATATACAACCTGAAGATTTCAAAAAACTTATTGATAAACCAATGAGTAGCATTACCCGCTTTGACGTTAAAAAGGCGGATGATCAAATGAAAGCTTTAGCCGATGAGATCAAAGTAGTAAAGAATCACCTTCGTCATTTAACAGATTATACCATTGCCTGGTTCCAGAGACTTAGAGATAAGTACGGTAAGGGTAAAGAACGTAAAACGGAAATCCGTTTGTTTGATAGGGTAGAGGCATCTAAAGTTGCCTTAGCTAACGTAAAATTATATCTGAACCGTGAAGACGGTTTTGTCGGTACTGGTTTGCGTAAGGATGAATTTATTGCCGATTGTTCTGATATTGATGAAATCATCGTTTTCAGAGAAGATGGTAAATGCATCATCACCAAAGTAGCGGATAAAACCTTTGTGGGTAAAGGAATTCTTCATGCTCAGGTCTTTAAAAAAGGCGATGAGCGTACCATCTATAATATGATTTATAAAGATGGTGCCAGTGGAGTGTCGTACATTAAGCGTTTCGCCGTAGTAGGCGTAACCCGCGATAAAGAATACGATCTTACCAAAGGAAGTAAAGGCTCTAAAGTATTGTACTTTACAGCTAATCCTAACGGAGAAGCAGAAGTAGTTACCGTACAATTAAAACCTCACACCAAGCTTAAAAAGCTTCAGTTTGACCTGGATTATGCTGAAATAGCAATTAAAGGTCGCGGATCTCAAGGTAATATTGTATCCAAATATCCTATCAAAAAGGTGCTGTTAAAAACCAAAGGGGTATCTACACTTTCCGGACTTAAAATATGGTACGATGATCTGCTTAGAAGACTTAACGTTGATGGCAGAGGTAAATACCTTGGTGAGTTTGACGGCGACGATAAAATATTACAGGTTCATAAAGAGGGGTGGTATGAGTTGAGTACTTTCGAATTGAGCAATCACTTTGATGCCGATTTGATACTCATCCAGAAGTTTGACCCTGAAAAACCATTTACAGTTGTACAATACGAAGGAAAAGCTAAAAACTACTTCATCAAGAGATTTGTGTTTGAACCAATTGCGGTTGGTAAAAAAGGTAATTTGATTAGTGAAGAACAAGGATCAAAATTCCTTTACCTGACCAGCAACCCAGAAGCGGTTTTAACGGTTGATGTGCTAAAAGGTAAAACACAAATTCCTGAAACATTGGAGATTCTGCTGGCTGAATTTATAGATGTAAAGGGTATAAAAGCTAATGGAAATAGGCTTAGTCAACATGATGTGAAAAACCTACGTATTTCTAATCATGAAGAGGCGGAACTGGTTATAGAAAGTAAGGCTACTGCTGCTTCAGAGGCCTCTGCTAATGAGGAGCCATCTGAAGAAGAAGCTGCTGATGAGGTAGTTATAACAGTCGAATCGGAAGAGAGCCTACCAGAAGTAGAAGAGGCAGAAGCTGAAGAAACTGAACCTGTTGCTAAAGTAGAAGAGGTAGCTGAAAAGCCAGTGCCTGTTGAAAAGAAACCTTTCGTTGTTGCTAAAGAAACAAAGCCTGTAGCAAAAGAAGAATCTGCTCCTAAAGAAGAACAGGTAGAAAAGGTTGTAGAAAAACCAGCCGAAGCTCCAGTTGCCGAAGGAAGGCCTAAAAAAGCATGGGGATCACCAAAAGCACCTGAAAAAGAAGCAGAAGCGAAGCCTGACGCTAAAGAAGCGGTAGAGCCGAAGAAAGTTAAAGAAGAGCTTAAAGCAAAGCCAGAATCTAAAGAAACTACGGAGCCTAAAAAAGAAACCACTAAAGAGGAAGCTAAAGCAAAACCGGAAACTCCAGCAAAGGAAATCAAGTTTGAGATCACAAATCCAAATGATATAGAAATTGACGATAAAGGACAGCTAGGCTTATTTTAAGCCTAACATCTTGATCTTGGCTATTTTCGCATCATTAAATTTATGTCATTTTCTGCTTAAACATTGCGCGATTTTGATTTAGATAAATATATTTGTCGCATTACAGATCACAATTAAAAGATAGATACTACTTAATTTATGTTGAAACAGTTGACGGGCATTCTTATTTTACTTTCATTCTTGCTGGTAAAGCATGCCTCGTTATTTCCTGTAACTAACGATAAACAAACAGTAGCAATTCATCAAACCGATCACGACTCTGAGACCTCAGAGGAAGAGAAAGAATTAAAAAATCTGGAACTTACTGATGATGTTTTTATTCATCAGCCAATTGTCGACCTCGTACATACATTAACCTCAAAAAAGGTGAATTATAGCTATGTAAAGCGTACGGTAACCTCAGTTATTTCATTGCCATATCCCCCTCCAGAAGCTTGATTGTAAGTATATTACATTCAAAATTCTAACATTACACAAAAAAAAATATTTTATGAGATATCCTTTAGTATCAAAAGGTGCTGTATTAGGCATTTTATTAAGCGCAACCGCATTGTCAGTAAATGCACAAAAAATTGAAGAGCAAGAGTTAAAAGTAAATGTAGACAAGATTTCTAATTCTACAGCACACTTGAAAAATTTAGAACCCGTAACTTTTAAGTATGATGTACAGAAGTACAAGCATCTTAAATTACCAGCTGGTGAGCAGTATGGCTTCCTTGCAAGCAACGTACAGTCAGAATACCCAGCTATGGTTTACGAGGCCACTAAAATATATGACAAAGGCAAGAACAACGCAAAAGTTGCCAGATACAGCGAAGTACAGTCAGAAAACCTGATTCCGGTATTAGTAGCCGCAATTAAAGAGCAGCAGGAGCAAATTGACCTGCTTAAAAAAGAATTAAACCTCTTGAAAGAGAAGTCTAAATAGATAGTTTTTTTGTTTTAGTATCTTTGAAAAAGCCATCGCGAGATGGCTTTTTAATTACTTCTTTTTTTAGATTCCTGCATTGGATTTGAAGAAGGCATGTGTTGCTCTTTAAACAATTCAAATCTGGTAGCCTGATTTTTTCTTGGCCATGAATTGTTGCTCTCATCAATATCAGCCGTTTCTCTTTTAGGATCCAATTGTACAGAAACAACCTCTTTATCCTTAGCAAAAACCTTGGTTATTTTGTTCTCGTTCTTTCTCCACACATAAGCAGGAATTCTGTCGGTTTCTGTGCTGCCATCCTTAAATGTCCACTCAATAATTAAAGGCATCAGTAAACCACCCAGATTAGAGAATTCAAGCTCATAGAAGTTCTTTTTGCTCTCGTAGATTTTTCTCTCTTCAGCACCTAGAGCATTATAATAGTTTTGGAATTGATCATCAGCAGTTTTAGTAACCTCAAAGCGATCAAACTTATTATAAAAATCAAGCAAACTGGTGTCCTGTTCAATGGCAAACTTCACACCCTCAGTCTTATTGCGTTCTCTGGTTAGGTATTTGTTGTCTTTATCGTATGCTTTCTTGTTCTCCGCATTTTCAGTCGCCTGTTTCATACTGTTCATGCGATAGTAACGAACACTATTCAATGAAATATCTACCGGGTCAGTGCCAAAGAACCAACCTCTCCAAAACCAGTCCAAATCTACCGCCGATGCATCTTCGAGGGTTCTGAACATGTCAGCAGGAGTAGGGTGTTTGAAAGCCCATCGCTTTGCGTATTCTTTAAAAGCATAATCAAAAAGCTCCCTACCCATTATGGTTTCCCGTAAAATATTTAGGGCTGTAGCGGGTTTAGCATAAGCATTAGGACCAAAATTCACGATGTTCTCAGAATTGGTCATGATAGGCTCCAGCTGATCCTTAGGCATTTTCATGTAGTCGACAATCTTATGCGCCGGGCCCCTTTGCGAAGGATAATTGTTATCCCATTCCTGCTCAGCCATAAACTGGCAAAAAGTATTTAAACCCTCATCCATCCAGGTCCATTGCCTTTCGTCAGAGTTGACAATCATTGGGAAGAAATTATGGCCTACCTCATGCATAATCACGCTGATTACACCATATTTAAGCGACTCAGTATACGAACCATCCTTTTCTGCACGACCATGATTAAAACAAATCATAGGATATTCCATCGCATTAGAAGCCTCAACCGATATTGCTACCGGGTATGGATAAGGAATAGTATGCTTAGAATATGATCTTAAAGTATGGGCAACAACTTTGGTCGAATACCTGCTGTAAATAGGGTATGCTTCTGGACCATAATACGACATGGCCATTGTTTTTTTACCATCAATATAAGTAGCCATGGCATCCCAAACCAGTCTTCTCGAAGAGATCCATGCGAAATCTCTTACATTTTCGGCCACATAAGTCCAAGTCTTTTTTGCAGTACTCTTCTTTGTCATGGCCGATTTTGCCTCACTAAGATTTATAACTTCCAAAGGAGTTTTTGTTGTTTGAGCTTCATTCCAGCGCTTTAAGGCTGTTGCACTTAAAAGCTGTGGATAGTTCTGACATTCTCCAGTTGCCCCAACCACGTGGTCGGCCGGAACAGTCATGTTTACCTTATAATTTCCAAATACCAGCGCAAACTCGCCTCTGCCTTCAAATTGCTTATTCTGCCATCCCTGAAAATCAGAGTAGACAGCCATGCGCGGAAACCACTGTGTAATGGTAAACAGGTAATTATCATCCTCAGGGAAATACTCATAACCACCTCTTCCATGCACAATTTTACGGTCAGAAATGTTATAATTCCAGGTTATCTTTAACTTATATTTTTCCTTAGGCTTAAGTACCGTAGGCAAATCAATTCGCATCATGGTATTGTTAATTACATACGGAAGAGGAGTGCCTTTCTCGTCAGTAATTTTAATGATCTTAACACCGAGATCATCATTGCGACCAATGATATCAGAGAAATCATCCAACGTCATTTTCTCCTTTATTCTGCTGGTCTCAGTAAGCTTATTGTCGCTTGTAGCTTTGTTCTGATTCTCATCAAGCTGCACCCATAAATAGCTTAAAGGATCAGGGGAGTTGTTGTAATAGGTGATAGTTTCAGATCCATTTAACTTAAGGTTCTTCTCGTCCAGTTCGGCATTGATCTCGTAATCTGCTCTTTGCTGCCAGTAAGCAGGTCCAGGTGCGCCGGATGCAGAGCGATAATAATTTGGATCAGAAAGCATAGTGCCCAGCTGTTCAAATTTATTACCATGGTTTGAACCCGGATTATTTAATGATTGTGCATATACGCACACATTAAAAACTAATGCGGTAGCTAGAAGTAACAGTTTCTTCATTTTGTTAGTTAAGGACTGTATGGACCCGCTCAGCGGCCATTACAAATGATATACCAAATATAGCGGATGAAAGGAAGAAATTCCAGTCCCAACGTTTAATTTTTACGATCATAATCAAGATAAATGAAAGTAGGAGTATACCAAAAACAATCAGCAGCTGACCAAATTCTAAACCTAAGTTAAAGCCCATTAATTCAACTACGATACTGCTGCTTTTGCCAAGCAGACTTTTTAGGTAATTAGAAAAACCCATACCATGTATCAATCCAAAGAAAAGCGCTAAAGTGTATTTTAACCTAATGGCTTTAGGTTTAGGCTTTTTATTAAGGATATTAGATAATGCTGTTATCAGGATGGTAACGGGAATTAAAAACTCAATAAGCGCGGAATTTACATGCACAACATTTAACACACTTAAGGCTAATGTAATGCTATGGCCAACGGTAAATGCGGTAACCAAAATTAGTACTCTTTTCCAATCGGAGATGGTATAAATACCACAAAGAGCAAGTACGAAAAGTATATGATCGTAGCCCTGCCAATCTAAAATATGGTGCCAGCCAAGATCAAAATAGAGTTTGAAATCTTGCATTATAGTTTAAAGTTGTAATTTTGAATACAGAATAGCAAGAAATATTCTATTTTATATCTACCTATACAAAATGTTACAACTTATTTTATTTTTTTGGTTAAATATATTTCATCCGTTTTACGTTAGCGTAACTGAGGTAGATTACAGTCCAAAAACAAACACTGTACAGGTAAGTGTGCGTGTGTTTTTTGATGATTTTGAAAGCGCACTTGATAAACGATATAAAACAAGCGTCAATATTTTAAAACCTAAAGATCGTAAGCAGGTAGATGGCTTGATTTCTGATTATGTAAAGAACCACTTACAGATTAAGGCCAATAACAAATTGCTTACCCTGAAATATTTAGGGTATCAGATTGAAGAAGATGCTGCATGGTGTTATTTTGAAAGTGAAAAAGTAGAGCCCATACAGAAGTTAAATATTCAAAACGATATACTCTTTGAACAGCACGATTCGCAGATCAATATGATTCATGCAACGGTAAATGGAAAGAGAAAAAGCACCAAACTTGATAACCCTGAAAAGTCTGTAGAATTTTCTTATTAGGGCATAAGAAAAGAGGGCATCGGAAAGAGGCCCTCTTTTAGTTAAATCTTTAAACCAATTACTGGTATTGAATATAAACCGGAACTGGTTTCAATTTCATCAATTCTTCAGGAGTCATTAAACGCTTAGGCTCTTTTTTCAAATCATTTTTATAGAACAATTTGAAGCCGGTAAACTGAACTGGCTCAGAGAAAATAAAGTGACGGTAAGTTCCTTTTTTAAGTTCTGGCTCACCCCATCCATCCATGTGCATTACAATTTGAACTTCCGGACGAAGTTTGATATTCTGAGCATTGGTAACCATCTTTTTTGTAAAACGGTGAATTACAAAAACCTTTGGAGGCAAGTTGTATTTCTTTACAAGATTAGTTAAATACTGAGAAACATAGTTGATATCAGCAGCATCGTAAGTTCCGATTCGCTTACCTGGTAACGAACCATCTTTCATAGAGAATTCAGGATCTATACCTAAATGCACGAATGGCAATTGTAAGTATTTTTCTATGTGTGGCAACTCAGCTTTAATGTTACTAAGTGCAACTTGTAAATCTAAAAACACAATTGTATTAGGACGCATTTTAGCGATCTTCAATACAGAGTCAATTTGAGAGTTGGCCATACGGTTAATGTATTTGCCATCTCTACCCGGAGTACCACTTGCCACGGCAGCAATGTAATGTAAACCTGGTTGTACCGGAGTTGTAGGATCAACTTTTTCCCAATGTTTAACTTCGGCATCTAATCTTTTCCACATCTCTTTTGGAGCATATTCGCCAAGTGCACCCATTTTTTTAGAGTGTAAGTTGCCATAATAAACAACAATGCGTTTAAATGGAAGGATGGCACCCGCTAATGGATACGGTTGTTTTTTAACCGGCCATTTACCTGTGGTATCGCCATTGGCTAATTTTGCCATTAATGAATCATACTTCGCAGTATCAATCGGTCCGCGCAAATCTTCTTTTGTTTCAGATGCAGTCGAATCTCCAGGAGCAGTTTTTGTTTGGCCATTGGCCTTTTTAACGTCCGAGGTGCAGCTTATAAACACACCAACTGAAGCCATTCCGACTAAAAGCATCCCTGCTAGATGAGATAATTTCATTTTTTATACTTGTTTTTTATGGTAAGATAAGATGTTAATGTTGGGTAACATTTTACATTATTAAACTTTTACAAGTATACCACTCTCAGTAGTAATAAAAAAGCTGGTTATCAGGGTTAATTAAAATTTTTCTATTTATTATTTGTAATTAGTCTAAATAAGTTGCTATACTTGCAGTGTTATTTAAAATTATTCTAAATAGATCGTTTAATGAGAATTGGTTTACTATTAATAGCTGTATTTTTTATCATTTCAACAACACAGGCACAAGATAAAAGTGCGCGTAAAGAGTTGAAAAGAGATACAGCAGCTAATTGCCTAAAGGAAGTTGTGGTTACAGGCGAATATCAACCTCAATCATTAAGAAATTCAGTTTACAGAACTCGTATCATTAATTCAGAACGCATTCGTTTACGTGCAGCAACAAATGTTCAACAGTTATTAAACACAGAATTGGGCTTTAGGTTTTCTAATGACATGACGCTTGGAACAAGCGATGTGATGTTAATGGGGATGTCGGGGAGAAACGTTAAAATCCTTTTAGATGGCGTGCCGATGATAGACAGAGGAGATACCAGAGAAAGTTTAAATCAGATTGACATCAACTCGATTGAACGTATAGAGATAGTTGAAGGGCCGCTTTCAGTTTCTTATGGTACCGATGCACTTGCAGGCGTAATCAATATCATTACAAAAAGAGCGGCTAAAGAAACACTAAGTATCAATGCAAGGGTACAAGAGGAGACAGTAGGGGATGAATATTCACCTTTCCGCAAAAAAGGATCTCACCTGCAAAATATAGGCGCAAGCTGGCAGAGCAATGGTTGGAGCGTTCTTGGAGGTCTAACACATAATGATTTTAACGGTTTTAACAGTGCGCCAGCTTTGGCTACTTCAGCGGAAATAGCGGCCGATATAAACAGGTGGAAACCTAAAGAGCAATGGTTGGGGAATGGCCGACTGGGTTACAATAGTGATAAGTTAAATGTTTGGTACCGAATGGATTATGCTGATGAGACTATTTTAAGCAAGGGCGGCTATAACCCAAACATTTTTAAAACGGTTAATCAAAAATACATTACCAATAGGTATACCCAACAATTACAAGGCGATTACAAGCTAACAGATAAATTACAGTTGAGCGGAATACTTGGATATTCTAATTTAAAACGTACAACTAAAAGTGTGCTGCACGATTATTCTACCGGAAAAGAAGAACTCTCTGGTGGTGCTGGCGAGCAGGATGTATCTAAATTTCAATCTACATCCATCCGTGCAACTGCACAATATAAGTTGTCAGATCATTTGTCTTTTCAACCTGGTATAGAGGTTAATTTGGATGGTTCAAGCGGGGCAAGAATTAAAGGCAACCCTTCAATTAATGATTATGCTTTCTTTATCTCTTCTGAATGGAAGGTTACGGATGGTATAACTATAAGACCAGGAGCTCGCTTTATTAAAAACTCGGTTTACGATGCTCCTCCGGTAATTCCGTCGCTTAATACAAAATTCAGGTTAAATAAAGATTTCGATTTACGTTTAGGTTATGCAAGTGGCTTCCGTTCGCCTGCTTTGCGCGAGCTGTACTATGATTTCTTTGATGCCAGCCATTCAATTTTAGGAAATGAGAACCTGAAAGCAGAGCAGTCGCATAGTTTTACCGGATCGTTAACTTTTACCAGATCGGGTAATGAAAACGCTAATTTCCGCTCGGTTGTAAGTGGCTTTTATAATACTTTCAGAAATAGAATAGACTTCGGCCTTTCTGCAAGCGACCCTACAATTACTACCCTTATAAACGTTTCTCGCTATAAAACCACAGGAGGAACTTTTGAAAACACTTTAACGCTTAATGATTTGCAGGTTTCTCTGGGGCTTTCTTATATCGGTATTAACAACCGATTTGTCGCCGATGCTCCAAAGCCAGGTGAGTCTGATGAATTTGCATGGACACCAGAGGTGAATAGCAACATCACTTATACATTTTCTAAGATTGGTACAACTGTAAATCTGGCCTATAAGTTTTCGGGCAGAAGACCTTTTTATCAGCTAAATACAGTCAGTGGAATTGAGCAGGTTAGTCTGGAAAGAACGGGCTCTTACAGCACCGCCGATCTGATGATTAATAAAAAAATATTTAAATCGCTTCATCTGAATGCAGGGGTTAAAAACCTGTTCGATGTAACCACCATTAGCAGTACATCTGTTGCAACGGGTTCGGCACACTCAACAGGTGGTCCGGTTCCTTTGAATTACGGACGCTCTTATGTGGTAGGATTAAGTTATAACTGGAACAAGAATTAGATTATTAATTATAACAAGTATAAAATCATGAACAAATTTACTAAACTCGTTGCCTTATTGTGTTTTACCACAGCCTTTACTTCTTGCAGTAAAGATGAAAATCCACTAGTAGAGGTTCCGGTGTCTGATGGCACAACACTAACATTAAACGGCATAGCAGGAGCCGAAGCAGGTAGCAGTGCCGCTAATAGTGTTTATATAGATTTAAGTGGTGCTCAGCAAACTCTAGTGCTTCGTAATAGTTGGGCTTTAGGTTTTTATTCTGGCAGTGATTTTAAAGTTGTTTTGAATGGAACTTCGGGAGCTTCGGCAAAGAAAATAAATAAAACAGATTTAAACGCGGTAACTGAGGCAGATTTTATCCTATCTGATTTGACTATTACTCTTGGTACTACAGGCCCTGACGCAGAGACTGAGTTTAAGAAATTTGATGACCCAAGAGAAGCTAATATCTTGAATAAGACTGCAATTGAAACCATTTCAGCAACGGATTCAGAAAATAAAGTATATCTGGTAAGCCCAATTGGTGGTAGCCATAGTGCAGTAATAAGTGTAGAGACTGTTTACAAAGTAAGAATTTTGCGTAAAGCAAACGGTTATACTTTGCAATATGCTAAGCTAAAGGAAACTACTTTTAAATCTGTTGACATAGCTAAAGATGCCAATTCAAACTTTAACTTTTTCTCTCTTACAGATGGGAAAACAGTAAGTGTTGAGCCTGCGAAAGCCAATTGGGATCTTGTGTGGAGCTGGACAATGTATTATGGTGCAAATCAGGATGGTATTTTCCCTTACAGCTTTTCTGATATAGTTTTCAGCAATAGCCTTAATGGTGTTCAGGTAGCTCAGGTTCAAACTTCGGTAGTAAGTTATGCGAATTTTTCTGAGTCGAACCTTAGTGCTGTAGCATTTAATGCAAAAAGAGATGCAATTGGCGATAAATGGAGAAATACAACCGGTGCTGCGGTAGGTGTAAAAACCGATTCGTTTTACATTGTAAAAGATGGTGCCGGCAATATATATAAATTGAAATTTAACAGTTTTCATGCAAGCGATGGCGGAGTTCGTGGTAAGCCTGTAGTAGAATATAAACTAGTTAAAAAAGGATAAACGTTTGGTTTAGTTTGGTTAGATGAGGATGCTTTCTGCCCCCAGAAAGCTCCTCTTTTTAAACACTGATTATGAAAAAAATAATAATGCTGGCGGTGGCCGCTGCCATGTTTAGTGCATGCAGAAATACAACTGAAAACAATACAGCAAGGCAATTGCCTGATAGTGTGAAAATAGTTTCTTTAAATGGAACGGTAAGCGAAATTGTTGCCGGACTAGGTTTAGAAAAAAACATTGTGGGTACGGATATCACAAGTAGTTATCCGGAAAGCTTAAAAAGCAAGCCTAAAGTTGGTCACAATAGTAAGATCAATGTAGAGGGTGTTTTGTCTTTACAGCCTAACATCGTTGTTGGTATTGAGAAAGAAGTATCTCCACAACTTGCCGCTCAGTTTAGAACTGCCGGAATTAAATTGTTATTGTTTAAGCAGGATTTCTCAGTAGATGGTGCTAAAAATTTAATCCGTTCCGTTGGCGATAGTTTATTACAGCAGGCTAAAGCAGATTCTTTAATTAAAGTATTTGACGCAGAAGTTGCATCAGCTCAAAAACAAATTACCAATACTAAAAAAGCTAAAGTACTGTTCATTTATGCCCGTGGTACGGGAACAATGATGGTTGGTGGTTTAGGTACACAGGTAGATAAGGTAATTCAGTTGGCTGGTGCAGAAAATGCAGTAACCGGATTTTCTGAATACAAACCTTTAACCTCCGAAGCATTGGTTAAAGCCAATCCTGATGTAATCTTGTTGTTTGATGAGGGTTTGCAAAGTTTAGGTGGTGCACAAGGATTGGAAACAGTTCAGGGTGTTGCACAAACAAATGCAGGTAAAAACAAGAAGTTCATTACCATGGATGGTGCTTTGCTTACCAGTTTCGGTTTACGTTTAGGAAAGGCGATAACAGAATTATCAGGTAAAATTAACGAGGCAGTTAAATAGCAACGGGGTGATTAAAAAAACAGGATATATTATTGTACTGCTTGCAGTGGTGCTGATTGTAACGATGGTAGTTTCTTCCTGCATTGGTGCTGTAGATATCAGTTTTTCTGAACTGTTATCTATGATCAGTTATCATACAGGATTATCAGATCATCAGGGTTTTACTTCACAACAGGCATCTGTGTTTTTTAATCTTCGTTTACCAAGAGTATTATTGGGTGGTCTTATTGGGGCAGCCTTGGGTGTTTCAGGTGCGGCTATTCAGGGTTTGTTTCGCAACCCATTAGCAGAACCTAGTTTAATAGGTATATCATCGGGCGCTACATTGTTTGCTGTAATTATGATTGTACTGGAGATCAATATTTTTAAAAATCTTACTGGTACATTAAGTTTTTACGCTTTATCAATTGCAGCATTTATTGGTGCCGGAATTACCACAATGATTGTTTATCGCATTGCGATGAAGAATGGTAAAACTGTTATAACAACTTTATTACTGGCTGGATTGGCAATTAATGCATTGGCAAACTCGTTTATTGGGTTAATGACATACATGGCCACTGATGCACAGTTACGAAACATTACCTTTTGGAACCTTGGAAGTTTAGGCGGTGCCAGCTGGCAAACGGTGAGTGCATTATTGCCCTTTGTTTTAATCCCAATTGTTACGCTTCCTTTTTTTGCAAAATCTTTAAATGCATTGGCGCTTGGTGAACCGCAGGCTTTGCATATGGGTGTAAATGTTAAAGTAGTTAAACGGATGATCATTATTTTGGCTACTATGGCTGTAGGTGCTTCTGTAGCTATGGCAGGAATAATTGGGTTTATCGGTTTAATCATTCCTCATATTATAAGGATGACATTTACAGCTGATCATAGGCTTGTAATTCCAGGATCGGCATTGCTTGGTGGTGCTTTATTAACGGGCGCCGACCTTATTGCCAGAACAATAGTTGCTCCTGCAGAACTTCCGATAGGCATATTAACTGCCATGATTGGTGTGCCTGTGTTTATATATATTATTATCTCTGAGAAAAATAAAAACAACCTATAGATGATCCGAGTAGAAGAGTTAACATATAAAGTTGGGAATAGAAAACTGGTAGATGGGCTGAGCTTTGAGGCTCATTCTGGAGAAATGCTAGCCATATTAGGTGCCAATGGTGCCGGTAAAAGTACTTTGATGAAATTGCTTTGCAGAGAAATGAGGCCATCAGCAGGCAAGGTTTTTATTAAGGGAAAAGAGCTAATGAATTACAGACTTGAAGATCTGGCAAAAACAAGAGCTGTGCTTTCTCAACACAATACTATTTCTGTTTCTTTTGTTGTTGATGAATTGGTGATGATGGGGCGTTATCCGCATTTTGATCAGAAACCTGCTGCCAACGATTTTTCGGTAGTAAGAAGGGTAATGCAGGATACAGGGATAAGTCATTTGTCGGGCCGCGATTACAATACGCTTTCAGGTGGTGAGCAGCAACGGGTTCAATTGGCCAGAGTTATTGCGCAGGTTTATGATAGTCCGAATGCTTGTTTGTTATTGGATGAGCCAACAAATGGGTTGGATATTCAGTTTCAGCAACAGATTATGGTGCTTGCACGTAAGCTTGCAGATAGGGGGTATTGCGTAATCTGTATTTTACACGATATCAACTATGCTTCTCGCTTTGCGGATAGGATATTGATGCTTAAAAACGGTAAAAAGGTTGCCGAAGGGATGCCTATCGAGGTTATCAATTGCGATAATATACATGAGACTTTTAGTATCAAGGTAAAGCTTATGGCCTGTGAAGATTACAACTGTCCGCTGGTTATACCAGCTACAAGTGTGAGTTAAAAGGTAATGATATTTAAAATAGAACGAATTAATTAAAACAATATAAAATGGAAAAGATATTAGATTTAAAAAGCCAATGGGAAGCATATAAAACAGAAAACCCAAAAGTACGTATCAGAGATGCTGCAAAACAATTAGGGACTAGCGAAGCTGAATTAATTGCAACAACTGTAAATTCAACTGCTATCCGTTTGCAGGATCAGTTCCAGGAAATATTAAAAGAAGTTGAAAGTTTAGGCTATGTAATGGCTTTAACGCGTAATGACTTTTGTGTTCATGAGCGTAAAGGAATCTATAAAAAAGTATCCTTTAATGGGATGATGGGATTGGCAGTAAATCCTGATATCGATTTAAGACTATTTATGAATGCATGGAAATCAGCCTTTGCTGTTGATGAGAACGGCCGTAAAAGCTTGCAGTTTTTTGGCAAAGACGGAGAGGCAATTCACAAAATCTACATAACAGATACAAGTGATGTTAATGCTTACGAGGCATTGGTTAGAAAATATACTGCAGAAGATCAGACTGCTGCATTAGAAATAATTACTGAGAAGGTTGCTGCTGCAGAAAAACCAGATGAGGAAGTTGATGTAGAATCATTTAAGAAAGAATGGTTAGCTTTAAAGGATACACACGATTTTCATGGTCTGTTAAGAAATTATGGATTAAATCGTACCCAAGGTTTGCGTTTGGCACCGGAAGGTCATGCTGCACAAATTACAACCGATTCGCTTAAAGCTATTTTAACAGGAGCTTCGGAAACTGATTTGGAGATAATGGTATTTACCTCAAGTGCAGGTTGCATTCAGATTCATACCGGTTTGGTGAAGAAGCTTGTTCAAACTGGACCGTGGTTTAATGTGTTAGACCCTGAATTTAACATGCACCTTCGTGAAGATGGTATTGCCAATGTATGGCTGGTTAAAAAGCCGACAAGCGATGGTATTGTAACTAGTATTGAAGTATTTGATAAAGACGGAAATATCATTGTTCAGTTTTTTGGCAAGCGTAAGCCAGGTATTCCTGAAAATGAAAACTGGAGAATGATAGCAAATGAATTAGCTTTAATTGCATAAACAGCGAAAGAAACTTAAGCAGTAAGGTGTTACTGGGTTTAAGTGTGTTTAGAGACGCCGGTTTAGGTCCCGGCGTCTTTTTTATTTTAGTGCCTATTTAAAAGTGTTGAATTTACCAAAAACTCCTAATGGCAATTTAATACCAGAAGTAGCCTGTAAATATAATTCTCCAGTTTCAAGATTTCTTACTTGCGGGAACGAAGTTTTAATCAGGTTCTCTACAATCACAGAAGAGAAACCTAAAGAGTAGGTGTTTAAGATCAGGAAGTGTTCTTCCTCATCTAGTAATTGCACTACATCCTGCATCATTTCCTGAATATGATCTTCCAGTTTCCATTTCTCGCCATTTGGCCCATGACCAAAAGCAGGAGGATCTAAGATAATACCGTTATATTTTTTACCGCGTTTAAGCTCTCTTTTTACAAACTTTAAAGCATCTTCAACTACCCAACGTACATCTTTAAGTTTAGAAAGCTCCTGGTTTTCATTAGCCCAGTTTACCACTTGTTTGATAGAATCGACGTGTGTTGTATCTGCTCCGGCAGCCTTTGCGATTAGCGAAGCAGCGCCGGTATAGGCAAACAAGTTTAATACTTTAGGACTTGGAGTTTTAAATTTCTTTATTGATGAAGAGATATAATCCCAGTTTACCGCTTGTTCAGGGAAAACACCAACATGTTTAAATGAGGTTAGTCCCAAACGCAGGTTAATAGTTACATCATTGTTTTTGTACTCAACATTCCAGCGATCAGGTAAATGAGCAGAGTTTTTAACCCATTCTCCAGAGGTAGCAGAGCGACCTTTAAATTTGATATGGGTTTGTTTTTTCCAGTCGTTTTCAGACAAGGTTTTTTTCCAAACGGCTTGAGGCTCTGGTCTGGATAGTACCAGGTTGCCAAAACGTTCTAATTTTTCAAAATCACCACAATCGATCAGCTCATAATCTTTCCAATGCGTGGGTGTTAGCAGGCTTATCATAATTATATATTAAAACTTTCCTTTTGCAGCCTTCATAAAACGGCTTGCAAAAACGAAATCATTTAGTTCTTGAATTTCAGTATGGGCGATCTCTTTATTAGATCCTTCCCAGAATTTCTTGCCTTCGTGCAAGAAAAGAATATAGTCGCCGATACCCATTACGGAGTTCATATCGTGAGTAACAACAATAGTTGTCGTATTGTATTCTTCAGTAAGCTCCTTAATCAACTCATCAATTACGATGGATGTTTTCGGATCAAGACCAGAATTTGGCTCATCAACAAATAAATACTTTGGGTTCATGGCGATGGCACGGGCAATACCGACACGTTTTTTCATACCACCCGAAAGCTCAGCAGGAAAAAGTTTGTTTTTTCCTTCAAGGTTTACGCGTTCTAAACAGAAATTTACACGATCCAGCTTTTCTTTACGATCCTGTTCGGTAAACATATTTAGGGGGAACATAATGTTCTCCTCAACAGTCATCGAATCAAATAATGCGGAACCCTGGAAAAGCATACCGATTTCTTTTCTAATCTCTATCTTTTCTTCGAAGTTCATGGAAGTGAATTCACGACCGTCGTATTCAACACTTCCTTGTTCAGGGTGGTGCAGGCCAATCATACATTTAAGCAGCGTAGTTTTACCGGAACCGGAACCCCCAATAATCAGGTTGGTTACACCAGCTTCAAACTTACCGGAAATTCCCTGTAGTACTTTGTTGCTGCCAAACGATTTGTGTATGTCCTTAATCTCGATCATAATAATAACTGGGTTACAATGTAATCACATGCCAATATAGTAATACAACTAACAACAACAGCTCTTGTACTTGCCTGTGCTACTTCGAGTGCACCGCCTTTTACATAAAAACCTTCGTAGGCAGGAACCGATGTGATAATAAAACCAAATACAAAGGCTTTTACAAGTGCAACAACAATGGTATAAGGATTAAAATCAGTAGTGATGCCTTGAATATATTCGGCAGGAGTAACGGCACCAGATAAAGTACCGCCAATGTAACCACCAGTAATGCTTAAGAACATCGACATGATTACCAATAAAGGAACCATGGTAATACCTGCTATAATTTTTGGTAGGATAAGATAACCTGGAGAGTTAATCCCCATGATTTCTAATGCATCAATCTGCTCACTTACGCGCATTGTACCAATTTCAGATGAAATTGCAGAACCAATTTTACCCGCCAAAACAATTGCAGTAATGGTAGGACTAAGCTCTAGAATACTTGAATCTCTGTTTACAGAACCGATAATAGTTTTAGGAATAAAATCACTAACTAACTGAAAAGCAATCTGTAATGTCATTACTGCTCCTATAAAAGTAGAAATAATGGCGATTAGCCCAAGGGAACCTACCCCTACAAAATCCATTTGTTTAAAGATGGCCTTCAAGTATATTTTAAACTTTTCGGGCTTTCTAAATACCGCTTTCAATAAAAGTAGGTACCTGCCAAAATTGGTGAAATTCATTCAATGAAAAATTAGCTAAAGTATTTGTGCAATATTATTACAAAGAAACAATAAAAAGTTGAAATCGTACTAATCCCTTTTTCTAACCACTCTTTGGCTATTAATGTTTTGCCATGTGATGGTTTTTTGTATTATTGTGTCAAATAGGATGTTTAAACAATGAAAGCAATTATTACGGGTGCTACTAAAGGGATTGGAAAGGCCATTGCAATAAAGCTGGCCGAGAATGGATATGATTTGGCGGTGTGTTCCAGAAGTCCGAGGGAACTGGAACTTTTTGCTGAAGAACTAAAATATAGCGGAGTGAAGGTGTTTACTTATCATGCAGATTGTAGTGTTAAAGATGACGTGTATGCATTCTGCAATGCAGTAAAAAAAGAAATGTCGGAAGTTGATGTTTTAGTGAACAATGCAGGTATGTTTTTGCAGGGATCAATACTTGATGAGGCTGATGATCAGCTTGAAAAACAACTAAATCTGAATCTTAATGCGGCTTATTACTTATCTAAATTTTTTGGTAAAATCATGCGTACAAGGCAGTCAGGCCATATTTTTAACATATGTTCGATAGCCAGTAAACAAAATGCAGAAAATGCAGGTAGCTATAGTGTAACTAAAGCGGCCTTGCTAAGTCTTAATAGTGTATTTAGGGATGAATTATCAAAATACAACGTTAAGGTAACAGCTGTACTACCAGGTTCTACATTAACCTCATCATGGGAAGGAACAGAAATCCCAGCTGATCGTTTTGTACAGCCAGAAGATATTGCGAATACCATATACACCATTTTAAATTTAAGTAATGGCGTAAATGTTGATGAGATAACGATAAAGCCGATACAGTTTTAAAATATAGGAGGAAATATATTATGGACAAGAGATTATTTAGAAATGAGCATGAGAAAGTAATTGCAGGTGTGTCATCTGGAATTGCGGAGTACATGGAGGTGGATGTGACGATAATCAGATTATTGTTCGTACTCTCAACCATCTTTTTGGTTGGAACAGGGATTTTGGTGTATATCATCATGTGGATCGTGGTACCTGTAAATAACGACCCGACAAAAAGATTTTCAAAATTTAATGAGTTTTATAAAGGACCACAAAGCAACCCTTTTAACTCACCAAATGCGTTCTCGCAACCTTTTCAAAACCCAGTTGAAACTCCAAATCCGGCACAATCGCAAAGTTGGACTTCATCAACAGTAAATGAAGGAAGTTTTACTTCTGAACAGAAACAACCTGAGTTTAAACCTTATCAAAAAAGTGATACGGGCCGAACAATAGGGGGACTATTCTTACTCGTAATAGGTATGTATTTTTTAATGAACGAGTTTAATATTATCCCTTTCTGGTTTAGCATAAGTAAGTTATGGCCACTGGTATTTGTTGCAATAGGGGTAAGCTTTATTCTTAAATCTAAAAGAAAAGATGCCTGGGAAGAGTGGAAAAGACAAAATGATCAAAATGTTCCAGCGGAGCCGGTAAACCCTACACCTACAGATGTTACTGGGGATTCATCTACAGGCGAAAGTAAAATAGACGATAGATTCACCAAAAAAGATATATAAGATGAAACTGGATAGAGTAATGTGGGGTATTGTACTACTTTTTATAGGTGGGGTACTCCTTTTAGAGAATTTTCATATAATCGATTTTTACTGGCGTAATGTTTGGCGCTTCTGGCCAATATTTTTAATCATTGCCGGTGTAAACATTCTTTTTAACAAAAACAAATCACAGGTAGGTGGAATGATATCTATCGGAATTCTTGTGATTACTTTAGGAGTTCTGTTTTACAAAGGCAGACAAGCTCCTGAAGATAGAGTATGGTCGAATTCGCATATTGAAGACGATGTAAATTTTGATAATAATGATGCGGAACATCTAAGCTTTTCGCATCCTTTTATCGACTCTGTATCTACTAAAACTGTTTTGAATATTTCTGGCGGTGGAACATCTTTTGAACTTAAAGGCCCAACTGATAGCCTAATTACCGCAGATGTACAAAAAAGAGGAGGAACCTTTTCACTGCAAACAGAAAAAACTGATAGTGTAACCACGGTCAATTTTAAAATGAAAGGCAACTCTAAATGGAATATGGGCGATGGAGGGAATGATGTTGATATGAAATTAAACATTAAGCCTACCTGGGAAATTCATATGAGCATGGGTGCCGGAGAAGTAGATTTTGATCTTTCGGAATACAAAGTGCGTGCTTTCAACTTTGATGGTGGTGCAGCAGCTTTGAATATCAAGATAGGAGAATTGTTGCCTATTACTGATGTAAATGTGAAAACAGGTGTGGCAGATGTTAAAATTAAAATTCCAACAAATTCCGGATGCAGGATTAAAACCAAAACAGGTCTTTCATCAAAAGACTTTACCGGGTTTACTAAATTAGAGGATGGTACTTACGAAACTCCAAACTATAAAACATCAGCAAAAAAGATATTTATCAATTTAGATGGAGGATTGAGTAGCTTTGAAGTAAATCGCTATTAACCGATTTGTCGCATTTAAAATGCGAGAAGCTAACTTTTAGAATGGAAATTAAGAATGAAATTGAATATACCGTTGTCATAAACGGAAAGCCGGAAGGCCCATATCAATTAGAACAATTAAAGTCACTAAATATCCGCCCTGAAACTTTTATAAGGAAGCCAGGGATGGATGATTATAAGGAAGCTCACGAGTTACAAGAACTGCGTGAGCTTCTTGGTTTTACCTTTCAAAAAACAGCACCTCAATACTTTGCTTCATTTGATCAGCGTTTACTCGCTTCAGTTATTGACTTTTTTTTCTTAGCACTTGCTTACGTGTTGTTGGTGCTGATTAGTTTCATTTTTATAGAAGAAAAAACGCAACGGATGATGGTCGCGTTAGCGGGATTGCCACTCATTTCTATCGCTAAATTCATTTATAGTAGTATTGCTGAGGCGTCTGATAAACAAGCTACTATTGGTAAGCGCCTGCTTAATATTAAAGTCACAGACCTTGGTGGAAATAAGATCACTTTAAACAACGCTTATGGTCGGAATGCTGCTAAAATATTATCATTAGCTCCATTCTTTTTCGGCTATTTATATAGCTTTCTGAATAAGAAGCAGCAATGTTTTCACGATTTGGCGGCTGATACATTGGTTATAAAAGACCGGTTGATCTGACATTACAGTTATAAACATAATCTTTATCTTTGTAGCACATTAGTAAGTCATGGAAAAAGTATTTGATCAGAGCACGTTACAGAAAGAATTAAAAGGCGGGTACTGTAACAGTTTAACCCAATATTCAAGGTTTCTAACTAGAGAGGTTAGTATTGGGGATATCCCAATGGGAGGATTAAATCCAATCCGTATCCAATCTATGACTACAACCGATACCATGGACACTTTGGGTACGGTTGAACAAACCATTAGAATGGTAAACTCTGGCTGCGAGTACGTTCGTATCACTGCTCCAAGTATGAAGGAAGCAGATAATCTTGCTAATATTAAAAAAGAATTAAGGTTTCGTGGCTATAATGTGCCTTTGGTTGCCGATATTCACTTTACGCCAAACGCTGCTGAAGCTGCGGCTCGTATTGTTGAAAAGGTAAGGGTAAACCCTGGAAATTACGCAGATAAGAAACGCTTCGAAAATATTGAATATACTCAGCAAGCTTATCAGGCCGAGTTGGATCGCATATACAAGAAATTTACACCACTGGTAAAGATCTGTAAGGAATACGGAACGGCAATGCGCATTGGTACTAACCATGGTTCATTATCCGACCGTATCATGAGCCATTACGGCGATACTCCAAGGGGTATGGTTGAGTCGGCAATGGAGTTTATCCGCATGTGCGAAGACCAGAATTATTACAACCTGGTAATCTCTATGAAAGCCAGCAATACGCAGATCATGGTTCAGGCCTACCGTTTATTGGTAGAAACGATGGTGAAAGAGGGTATGAACTATCCTTTACACCTTGGAGTAACTGAGGCAGGTGATGGTGAAGACGGTCGTATTAAGTCGGCTGTTGGTATAGGAACATTATTGGAAGACGGTTTGGGTGATACGATCAGGGTTTCTTTAACCGAAGATCCTGAATTTGAAGCTCCGGTTGCAAAAGCATTGGCCTTAAGGTATGAAACCAGAGCGTTGTTAAGTGAAGAGAATTCAAATGTCGTTGAACAACGGGAGAGTATTACAGTAAAAGACCTTCCTTATAACCCTTACGAATACAATCGCAGACATACACAACCTGTACAACATATCGGCGGTCACCACCATCCTGTAGTGATGATTGATGTTTCTAAAGAGAACTTAAAAGACCCTTACTTTTTAACATCTGTCGGTTATAAATACAGTGCGGGATTAGATAAATACAATATTGCCGATCAGGCTACTGATATGGTTTATCTTGGTGATGCATTGCCTTCGTTCTCTTTTCCTGGGAATTTAAAACAGATTTACAATTATAAAACCTGGTTAAATTTAAAGGATAAGTACAATTGCCATCCTTTACTTTCATTTGATGAATATATTGCTGCTGATATTAAAGACGAGCATTTAAATCTTGTTAAAATAAAAGCTGGAGAGGTTGCTGATAAAGACCTTTCTAAGTTGCAAGCTAACGTTGTTGTGGTATTAGAAACTACTGCGGCACATGGAATGGCTTTGCAAAGAGAGTTCTTTGTATCCTTAATAAAGAATAATCTGCAAGTACCAGTTGTCATAAAAAGAGAATACCCGGGGGTTAATGCAGATGATCTGATGCTATTTGCGGCTACAGATTTGGGCGCTTTATTTACGGATGGACTTGGTGATGGCGTATGGATTAGTGCGGATGAAACGATAGGCTTATCGTTAATCAACTCTACAAGTTTTGGTATTTTGCAAGCTACACGTACCCGTATCTCCAAAACTGAATATATTTCATGTCCAAGCTGCGGACGTACACTTTTCGATCTTCAGGAAACTACCCAGCTTATTCGTTCACGTACCGATCATTTGAAAGGGATCAAAATAGGTATTATGGGTTGTATTGTAAACGGTCCTGGCGAAATGGCTGATGCTGATTACGGTTACGTAGGTACTGGCCCTGATAAAATCACCTTATATCGTGGAAAAGAAGTAGTAAAGAAAAATGTGAATTCTGCCCGTGCACTCGATGATCTGATCGAATTGATTAGAGAAGATGGCAATTGGGTAGAAGTAAAAAATGTGTAAATTGTGTTTTAAATAACACAACTATGGATTCACGTCGCGATTTTTTACTGAAACTAGGACTTTCTTCTATTGTTTTACCTTTTGTGCCGCTTTCAGGCTGGGCAGAGAGCTTAATTAAATCTGAAACTTATGACGGACCTGTGTTGCGCGTTGCTATTATGGGTTTAGGCGGTTACGGAACCCGTGTAGCCGAAGCTATGCAGTCTTGCATAAAAGCTAAACTGGTTGGTGTTATTAGTGGAACACCCTCTAAAATTAAGAATTGGCAGGACAAGTATGCTATTCCTGAGAAGAACTGCTATAATTATCAAAATTTTGATCAGATTAAGGATAATCCGGATATCGATGCAGTTTATGTAATAACTCCCAATGCGCTACACCACGATCAGGTAATTCGTGTTGCTAAAGCCGGAAAACATGTTATTTGCGAAAAGCCAATGGCAATAAGTCCTAAAGAAGGACAAGAAATGATTGATGCTTGTAAAAAAGCGAATGTGAAATTGCTGGTTGGTTATAGAATGCATTTTGAACCCAAAACGCTTGAGGTTATCAGAATGAGGAATGCCGGTGAATTCGGAAAAATCATGTTTTTTCAAGGCCAATGCGGTTTTAAAATAGGTGACCCAACTCAATGGCGATTGAATAAACAGCTTGCAGGTGGAGGTGCAATGATGGATATAGGTATTTATGCTATAAACGGTTCCAGGTACATGATAGGTGAAGAACCTATGTGGGTAACGGCACAGGAAACTAAAACAAATCCTCAAATATTTAAGGAAGGGGTAGATGAAACCATTCAGTTTCAAATGGGATTTCCCGGAGGAGCAGTAGCTTCTTACTTGTCGAGCTATAACATCAATTACCTTGATAGGTTTTTCTTGTCAGGAGAAAAAGGTTTTGTCGAGATGCAGCCCTCTACTGGCTATGGGCCAATAAAAGGACGTACACATAAAGGTGAATTAACGCAACCGCATACTACCCATCAAACCGTACAGATGGAAGAAATGGCCGGGATTATTTTAGAAGGAAAAGAACCGATAGTACCTGTAAATGGAGAAGAGGCACTAAAGGATCTGAAGATCATTGAAGCCATCTATCTTGCAGCAAAAACAGGTAAAAAGATACCGCTGAAACTGTAAGCTCAATCATTAAGTGGTCTACTCCATAATTTTTGAAAGTGCAAGGTGTTGAAGTAGCATGATCGTTTTTCCATCCTTAATTTTGCCTGTTGCGATCATTTGCATTGCCGTGCTAAACGGTAATTCCATTACTTCAATATCCTCGTCTTCTACACCGCCGCCTATATTTGTTTTCATATCTGAAGTGTATTCGGCAATAAAGAAATAAAGTTTTTCAGTAACCGAGCCAGGGCTCATGTAAACCTCAAATACTTTTTGAACTGAGGAGAATACGTACCCTGTTTCTTCTTCGGTTTCTCTGCGAATGGCTTCCTCCGGACTATTTTTATCAAGTAAACCTGCACATGTTTCAATGAGCATTCCGGTAACGTTGCCATTAACATAAGTAGGGAAACGAAATTGTTTGATGAGAATAACTGTTTGAAGTGTCCTGTTGTATAAGAGGATTGTAGCTCCGTTTCCACGATCATAAGTTTCTCTGCTTAACGTTTCCTGCACTCCTTTTTTGGTCAAGAAATTGAACGTAGTTTTTTTTAGAACGTACCAGTCATCTGATAAGATTTCTTCTTTAATAATATTTATAGTGTTATTCATGACTGATAATGATTAATAATGAGTATTTTTGATCAAATGTAAATTATTAATATGAGTTTTCTGGAAAGAAAGAAAAAGATTTTAATGATACTTGATGAGTTTGAGGCGCTATCTGTAATGGAAATCTCAGAGAAGTTATCAATATCTCCGGCAACAGTTAGAAGGGATTTGCAAGATCTTTCTAAAGAGGGTGTTTTGCAGCGAACACATGGAGGTGCAATGAAACTAGACAATTTGCCATTAGTTGCATTCAATAAAAAGCAAACAGCTAATGTGGAGAATAAGCAACAAATAGGTAAGCTGGCTGCTGCTAATGTGGTTGATGGAGATACTATATTTATGGATTGCGGAAGTACTGTATTTGCAATGTGCACTCATTTAAAAAAGCTTAACAGGTTAAAAGTTATTACCAATTCTTTGCCAATAGTAGCTGAGTTGATAGATACACCAGCTATTAGTATTAATCTGATAGGAGGTGAGTTGGATAAAGAACGCAGGGCCGTGCATGGGGATATGGCAGTTCAACACATTGATGCCTATCATGCTAAAAAGGCTTTTATAGGAGTTGATGGTGTGTCATTAAAAAATGGTTTAACTGCTCATAGCGAAAAAGAATCTCAAATAACTAAGGCGTTTTTGAGGAATTCGGAACAGGTTTATTTACTTGCCGACTCTGCAAAAATTGGAAAAGATACCTATGTTAAATTTGAGACTCTAAAGGCAATAGACTTCTTAATTACCGATACTAAACTGGAAACTTATTTAAAAAAGGAAATTGAGGAGCAAGGGGTGAGGGTGTTGCAGTAGTTTATTTGTAATACTTTTTCCTAAACCAAAAAGCAACATTTACCAGTGCGATAAGAGCCGGAACCTCAACTAATGGGCCTATAACTCCCGCAAAAGCTTGTCCGGAATTGATGCCGAAAACTCCAATTGCGACAGCTATTGCCAGTTCAAAATTATTGCCGGTTGCGGTAAATGCAATTGCCGTGTTTTTAGCGTAATCTGCACCCATATATTTGCCCATAAGGAAGCTAAAGATAAACATGATAGCAAAATAGATAACCAATGGTATTGCTATTCGTAGTACATCCATAGGTATCTTTATGATCAGATCACCCTTTAAACTAAACATGATCACAATTGTGAATAGCAATGCGATAAGTGTAATGGGAGAAATAAGCGGAACGAATCTGGCTTGAAACCAGACTTCTCCTTTTAGTTTTATTAGCCCATATCGGGTTGTTAGACCCATTGCAAAAGGTATTCCAAGATAGATCGCTACGCTTTCGGCAATCTGACCAATAGTGATATTAACTTCCAGCCCTTTTAATCCAAATAAAGGGGGTAAAATAGTGATAAAGAGGTAAGCGAATACACTGTATAGTAAAACTTGGAAAATGCTGTTCAAGGCAATCAGACCAGCAGCATATTCTCTGTCACCTTCTGCAAGTTCATTCCATACAACTACCATCGCGATACATCTGGCAAGACCAATAAGAATTAAGCCTACCATGTATTCCGGATAGTCGTGTAAAAAAACAATGGCTAGTATAAACATGAGTACTGGACCTATAATCCAGTTTAACACTAGAGATAGGCTGAGCACTTTAGTATCTTTAAATACCCTGCCCATATTTTCATATTTAACTTTGGCAAGGGGAGGATACATCATGAGAATCAATCCAATAGCCAGCGGAATATTTGTTGTCCCGCTGGAAAACGAGTTGATAAAGGTAGATGAAGATGGAAATAAATGTCCTATTCCAATACCAAGAGCCATTGCAAGGAATATCCATAAAGTCAGGTAACGATCGAGGAAGCTTAATCTTCTCCTTTCCCTTGCCGGGAAGCAATTAGTAGCAGACATGGATAATTAAATATTTGTTTCTATAAAGTCTTGAGCGTACTGCTTGATCATCTCTCTTACAGTTCTGAATTGCGCCTTGATTTCCGAGTCAGTTCCTGTTGCTTTAGCCGGATCCGGGAAATTGTAATGGAACTTCTGAGCTTTAGTTGGGAAATAAGGACAGCTTTCCTTTGCATTATCACACACTGTGATCACATAATCGAAATCAATATCCAGATACTCATTGATGTTGTTGGAAGTGTGTGATGAGATATCAATGCCATCTTCCTTCATGGTTTCAATGGCTTTCGGATTTACGCCATGTGTTTCTATTCCTGCACTATAAATCTCTGCGTTGTTGTTTGCGAAGTGTCTTAAGTAACCTTCAGCAATCTGACTCCGGCAACTGTTGCCGGTACATAATACAAGTATCTTTTTCATATTTTAATTAGCAGCAGCCGCTACCAGGAGTGCAAGTGGCACCTTCAGCAGCGAAGTTTATCAATTGTATTTTTGGTTTTTCTTCTTTAGCTATAGGAGCACAGCATTCTTCACCTGTTTCTGTTGTACCGCAACTTCCGCCCCTATTGATGGCTTTGCATTGGGTAAAATCAGGACTCAGGTTAACAATAAAGTTTCCATTATCTGTGATAAATTCTCCTGGGTACATCTGACGGGTGTCAAACTGAGAATTTCCGAATTCTATTTTTACAATAGCCAGTGGATTTAATGGTAAGCTTTTTTCGACAAGTTCAACAATCGAGAGTGCTTTTTTAACCTGCATTGCTCTTTCATTATCTCTTACAGATGGTTCCCAAAGCTGAACTATAATTTCTGTCCATGTGTTCATCACACCTCCACAATCCACAGATACAATAGGAGCCTGTTTAATTTCAGTGATATGATAAGAAGCATCAACCCACTTATCTTCTGCATATTGAAATTGTAAAATAAGCTCTGGGTTATCCTGTAGTTTACTTTTAAATGTTTGCCAGTTGATTAATTCAGTTGTATTCATGATAATTTATTTGATTGTTTAATTGCAATATTGCGATATATTGGTGCAAATTTTTTTAACAGCAGTTTGTCTTTAATTCATAAGTTGAAAAGAACCCGGATAGTTGTTGCTGAAGTTCATTCCATACTGTTGGATTGATGCAGTAACAAACACTTACGCCTTCAATTGTGCCCTGAATGATACCTGCGGTTTTTAACTCTTTTAAATGTTGAGAGATGGTGGCTTGCGCTAGTCCAAGTTCTTCAACCAGATCTCCACAGATACAGGCGTTGGCTTTAATAATCTGCTGCAAAATAGCGATACGGGCAGGGTGGGCCATAGCTTTGAGCATCACCGCTAAACGGTTTTGTTCTTCAGTAAATATCTCTGTTTTTGTAAGTCCCATAATTATATATATCGCAATATTACGATATATTGGTTTCAAAACAAAATCTTTTTAAATAAAGTAGTGTATCCTGACATTCCTAGGACCTTGTGCCGACTTGTTATAGGGACAATCTAATTATGAGTCCAAAAAAGATGCAAGGGTTAATAATCAGAATATTGAAAATTACACTTCTTTTTTTACTAAAAATATTAGTAATTTTAGTAATTATAATTTTACTGATTTATGAAGGGTATATCAATAACACCGGAATTTAGAGCTATATCTGCATCGGAGTTGCAGAAGCGCTGGAGAAAATCATCTACAGGGATGCCTAAGGACATTAAGAAAGCTCTGGTTTATTTTATTTGGATACCTCAAAAAACCAAGTAGAGTTAATGCCGCTGTTTTTCCAGTTCTACTTTTAAATCATCTTTTAGATTTTTAGCTTTTTCCATCCATTCGGGTGCTTTTTCTTTAATGTCATCAACTATTGAACGACCATTGGTGTCTTTTTTGGTTACATATTTAACTATGCCGTATACGGCAGCTCCAATTAATGCAGTTTTAAATAATCCCATTTGTTTTAAAATTAATGTATTTAAGGTTAACAATTAAAATTGAAAATGGTTTGAACACCAACTATCACCATGGCGATATTGATTCATAAAAATGAGTATTTGATGTTGTCGGAATCTAAACGCCCTTTATGAAATATTGATTTTATCTGCACATTTTTTGAAAATTAGCTTTTCTAATTTTGTGGAATGCATTTTATCAGAAAAACATAAAATCCGGTATTTATGAAACGGCTATTAGGCTTTATTTTGATCCTTTCGCTTTTGTTGAGTGGGTGTAAAAAGAAGAGTTTAGTAGCCGATCCGGATGTAGTTGATGATGGTGGTTTTGAAACTCCAAAGGGTTGGGGAATATATAACACATTGAACTCTAAAATTGCCGATAATCAGATAAATGCTATTTCTATAGATAACAATAATGTTAAGTGGGTAGGTACTGCGAACGGATTGACGAGAATAGAAGGTAGTAATTGGATGGTCTTTGATATCCAGAATTCTCCCCTCCCTTCATCTTATATCACATCAGTTTTGACAGAGGAGAATGGGGTAGTCTGGATCGGAACTGATAAAGGTTTGGCTAAATATCACAACCAGAAATGGACTGTATATAAAAAGTATAATAGTGCTTTACCTGATGAGAACATCAGCTGTATGGCATATGATTCAGTTCGAAAAATTACCTGGATAGCAACAGCCAATGGTTTTGTAAGTATAGATGAGTGGAACAATTGGAAAGTATATGATGAACTGAGCAACGAGGCAATATACGACATAGAAGTAGATCGTAATGGTGCAATATGGTTAGGAACCTTTAATCATTTGACATTTAAAGGAAGAATTAGAAAATTTGATGCAAAAGGCTGGACAACTTTTAAGTTGGATGAACTTGGTTATCAATCTGCATTTCCTTATAGTTTAGCTATAGATAAGCAGAATCAAGTGCTTGTTGCATTAACAGGCACGGTTGAGAAGTCGGTAATTCGGTTTAATAATGCGATATGGCAGGAGGTTGCTGGTCCTGAGGCAGCAAGGGGTTTAAATGCAGTCGCAATAGAAGAGGATAAAATCTGGGTTGCAGGATTTGATCTTTATCAATTTGGCGATAAAAATGGCGTCGTTTTATCGTCACCTGATACAGATTCTCCCATTAAATGTATGGCAATTGATAGAAAGGGAACTAAATGGTTGGGTACCATTTATGGAGGCCTCGTTGTTTACGGAGATTGATCTTTGTCAACATATTAACTTCATTTTCTATCTTGCATTATTAAATCATCATTATGGATTATGTTATAGGGATAGATATAGGTACGGGGAGTGTGAAGGCTGTAGCTGTCGATCTTGAAGGTAAGTCGTTCGGGGCTGTTCAGCAATATTATTCTTTTAACTCACCTAAATCTGGGTTTCATGAGCAGAATCCTGAAGAAATCTGGGATGCTTTTAAGAAAAGTATGGATGAGATGATTGCCGAAGTTGGCAATCTGCCAAAAGCAATATGTCTTAGCAGTGCAATGCATAGCCTTATTCCAGTTGATGAAAATAGTAGCGCACTGGCTCCAATGATAACTTGGGCAGACAACAGAAGTGCCGAAATCGCTAAAAAATTAAGGGAATCAGAAATTGGTTTGTCAATTTATAAAGCAACTGGCACACCACTACATGCTATGTCGCCTTTATGCAAAATCATTTGGTTCAAGGAGAATGATCCTGATCTGTTTGGTCGTACACATAAGTTTATTTCCATAAAAGAATACATTTGGTACAAGCTTTTTAAAGAATTTAAAATTGATCATTCTATTGCCTCATGCACGGGTTTGTTTGATATCAATCAATTAATCTGGCATAACAATGCGCTAAATATGGCAGGGATAGATGATAAATTGCTTTCAGAACCTGTGCCGACTGACTATATGGAGTTTCTTGAGTCGGGAATACCTGTGGTGATTGGTGCAAGTGATGGTTGCACGGCCAATTTGGGGAGTGGGGGCATTAAACCTGGAATAGCTGTTATGACTATTGGCACAAGTGGCGCTGTAAGAATAGCAAGTGATAAACCTTTGCCAAACGAAAAGGCAATGACATTTAGCTACATTTTAGATAAACAAACTTTTATATGTGGCGGACCCATAAATAATGGTGGAATTGCTTTGCAATGGTGGCTAAAAAACAACATTAAGCAGGAATTAGAAGAAGCCGATTATGAACAGTTTTTTGCAGAAATTGCAAGCATAAAAGCTGGAAGTAATGGTTTGCTGTTTCTGCCATATCTCACTGGAGATCGGGCACCAATATGGGATAGTGAAAGCTCCGGAGTTTTTTTTGGTGCAAAACTGGAGCACGGGAAAGCTCATTTTTCAAGAGCCGTATTGGAAGGGATTTGCTATTCGATGTATCATGTTCTCGAGGCGATAGAGGAAAATTCTATTCCAGTTAAACAGATCAATATCAGTGGGGGAATTGTAAAATCAGCCATTTGGATGCAGATCATGGCAGACATTACAGGGAAAGATTTGGTGATTACACAAACTGAAGATGCTTCGGCCGTTGGTGCTGCATTATTAGCAATGAAAACTCTTGGTTTAATTAACGACTACCCCGATTTATTAGCCGTGGGTCTAAAAACTATTAAACCGAACGCTTCAAACACGGAAATTTATTTGAGGAATTTTATCATCTATAAAAAGCTTTATTCCGATTTAAAAGATACGATGCACGAATTTTATAAAATGAATCTTTAATGCTAGTAAGGAAAACCATAATTGCATTTATCTTCGTCCTGATTTCGTTTGTCGGTTTTGCCCAACAAGACCAAATTCAGTTTTCAGGAGTAAATCTTTCTGATGGGCTTTCTCATAATCAGGTAAATACAATTCTTAAGGACAGCAAGGGTTTTGTTTGGATTGGTACATTTTCGGGATTAAATCGATTTGATGGTCAGCAGATTAAAATTTTTAAACATGATCCAAGAGATAATAAATCAATAAGTGATGATTTTATTGCCAGTATTTTTGAATTGCCCGGGAATAAGCTATATCTCGAAACTAAGAATGGATCAAATATTTACGATGCAGAGACCCAAAGTTTTATAAGAGATGTGAATCCTTATCTGAAGGGATTAAATATCTCTGCTAAAAAAATCATAGAGATCATAAAGGATAATACAGGAGGTTTTTGGTTCAATGCCGGTGCAGAAGGCATTTTTAAATATGATACCGTTAGCAAAAAAAGTATTCACTTAAAATTGAATACCAGGAATGCTGCATCACTAGCCGGTTCTCCTGTTTCTGCATTACAGAAAGGGGCTAATGGAGATATTTGGGTTATTCATACGGACAAGACCATTGAGTTGCTCAACAGTTCTACTGGTAAAGTGCAAAAGCGTATCTCTGTATTTAAACATAATAATCCTTTGGCTTTTCAAAACTTTAAACTGTTCGTTGATAATGCATCCGATCTATGGATTTATACTTTGAACAGCCAGAGAGGAGTGGATTTTTACGAATCTAAAACGGGGAAAACCAGATTTATAGACAAGGCACCAAATGGTCTTAATAACAACCTGATCAGCAGTATTATTCAGGACGATAAAGGATTAATTTGGATAGGCACGGATCATGGCGGTGTTAACCTGCTGGATAAAAGAAATTTTAGTGTCAGGTATCTTGTTAATAAAGAGGACGACGTTAAAAGTATTGGTCAAAATGCCATTTTAACCTTGTATAAAGACCATTCTGGTATAATATGGGTAGGCACATTTAAAAGGGGCGTTAGCTTTTATCATGAAAAGATCCTCAAATTTCCGCTCTATAAACATCAGAATGCAAATCCTCGTGGGCTGACTTATGACGATGTAAACCGTTTTGTAGAAGACGGACTGGGTAACATCTGGATTGGTACGAATGGAGGTGGACTATTTTATTTTAATAGAAAAACAGGTCAGTTTAAAAGGTATGTGCATGAGCCTGGAAATCCAAACAGTTTAAGTAACGACATCATTGTAAGTCTGTTTATAGATCGCGATAAAAAGCTATGGGTAGGTACTTATTTTGGCGGGTTAAGTTGCTTTGATGGCACAAAGTTTATTCATTATAAACACAATAGTCAGGATGTAAACAGCCTGACTGACGACCGGGTGTGGGATATTCTTGAAGACAGGAAGGGGAATTTATGGATTGCCACTTTAGGTGGTGGACTGGATAAATTCGATAGAAATAAACGCATTTTTTTTCACAAGAAGGTAGGAGAAAAGAATAGTATAATTTCAAATTCGCTATCCTGTTTAATAGAGGACAGTAAAGGCAGTATTTGGATAGGGACTTCGGAAGGGGTTGATGAAATGAAACCGGATGGCAGATTCGTTCATTACAAAAATAAGCCAGGCGATAAGAAATCATTGACAAATAATGTTGTTTATGGTATGCTGGAGGATAGCTATGGTTTTATATGGATATCTACACGTGATGGTTTAAGTAGGTTAAATCCTGAATCAGGGCAGTTCCAGAATTTCGATAGCAAAGATGGACTCACTGAAATGACCACATTAAAAGTGGTTGAGGATAATGACAAAAATCTTTGGGTAAGTACGGCGAATGGTTTGTTCGAGATCATTGTTAAGAAGATAGATACAGACAAATTCTCTTACACCTTTCGTAAGTACGATGAACATGACGGTTTGCAGGGCAATGCGTTTAACGCCAATGCCGGGTATAAGACCAGATCGGGAGAGCTTTTATTTGGAGGGGCAAATGGCTTTAATCTTTTTAAACCGGCCGATATCAGAAATGACAATACCAAACCTGTTATCGTTTTTACCGATCTGCAGATTTCTAACAGGAGTATTGGTATTGATGATCAGGTAAATGGAAGGGTTTTATTAAAGAAGTCTATCATTTTTACAAAAGATTTAAAGCTGAACCATAGCCAGAATGGATTTGCACTTGAATTTGCAGCACTGAATTTTTTTAATCCTCAAAAAATAAAATACAGGTATAAGCTGGAAGGATTTGATCAGCACTGGCAGGAACTTCAGGGGGATAACCGATTGGCAACCTATACCAATATTGATCCAGGCGATTATACCTTTAAAGTGATCTCTACTGATGCTTCTGGAAATTGGGTGAGCAATGAGACCAGTCTTAATATTACCATTATGCCTCCATTTTGGAGAACAACGTTGGCTTATATCATCTACGTATTGCTAATTAGCGGTACGCTGTTTTTCATCAGGCACCGCGGTATCCAAAGGATAAAGAAGGAGTTTTTAGTAGAACAAGAGCGACAACAAGCAAAGCGAATGCATGACCTGGATCTGCTTAAGATAAAATTTCTAACCAATGTCAGCCATGAATTCAGAACGCCCTTGTCGCTGATCATTACGCCACTTGAGAAACTGATTAAACAAGCTCAGGATTCAGAAAAACCGCAACTTCAAATGATTCAGCGGAACGGGCGCCGCTTGCTAAATCTGGTAAATCAATTGCTGGATTTTAGAAGAATGGAGGTGCACGAATTAAAACTGCACCCTAAAACAGGAGACGTCATTTCTTTTATTCAGGAGCTGTCATTTTCTTTTAGTGATATAGCCGATAGAAAGAACATTAGTTTTGGTTTTCAAACGGATAGAAAGAGCTTGATTACCTTTTTTGATCATGATAAAATTGAAAGGATACTGTTTAATCTGCTTTCAAATGCTTTTAAATTTACACCACAGGGAGGCAAAGTGAAAGTAAGTTTGCTTACTACCATTAATGAACAAAAACAAACTCAGTTAGTTCTTAAAGTTTCTGATACGGGTATTGGTATTCCTGAGGACAACAAGGCAAGGATATTCGAAAGGTTTTTTCAAAACGATGTTCCCGATTCCATTGTTAACCAAGGCAGTGGTATTGGCTTGTCGATTACCCGAGAATTTGTACGTCTGCATGGCGGGCACATAACAGTAGAGAGTAAAGAGAATGAAGGAACTGAGTTTACTGTTTACCTTGTGTTCCCTGAAACAGATGTTGATGCTTCTGTTTTAGAACCTAAGCTTGACTTGGTAATTACTGCCGGCGTAGAAGAGGATGCTGGTGGTGATTCTAAATTTGTATGGAAAAGTAAAAAACCTATACTCATACTTGTGGAAGATAATGAAGATTTTAGGTTTTATTTAAAGGATAATCTAAAGGAATACTACCAGATTGTTGAGGCTGCCAATGGTAAGGAGGGTTGGCAAAAAATACTCTCAGTACATCCTGATCTAATTGTGAGTGATGTTAGTATGCCGGAAATGAATGGCATTGATCTTTGTCGAAAGATTAAAGCAGATAAACGTACCGCCCACCTGCCTGTCATTCTGCTTACTGCGCTTACTACAGAAGATGAACAATTGATTGGTCTGGAAACTGGTGCAAGTGATTACATGACGAAGCCGTTTAATTTTGAGATACTTTTATCGAAAATAAGGAATTTACTGCAACAACAAGCCCTTTCAAAAAAGACATATCAAAAGCAGGTAGAGTTTAAGCCATCAGAAGCAGAGATTGAATCTGTTGATGATAAGTTTATACGACAACTATCATCTCATATCGAAAAACATTTGTCGGATTCTGCCTATACAGTAGATCAGTTAAGTGCAGATATGAATATGAGCAGGGTAGGTTTATATAAAAAAGTACTCCCCTTAACAGGCAAATCACCTGTAGAATATATACGAACTTACAGATTGCTGAAATCTAAACCTTTGTTGTTAAAATCACAGATGACAATTGCCGAAGTAGCCTATGAAGTTGGCTTCAGTAACCCTAAGCATTTCAGTAAATATTTTAAGCAGGAATTCAATATGCTGCCATCTGTGTATGCATTAACAAAACCTGATCAAGAGCCTGTTTAATGCTCATTTTGGCGGATTTGTTAACATATCGATACCTAATTGTTATCATTTGAATGCCCTTGCTTTTTTTACTTGCATATACCTTTAGGAATAAATCAACCAAGTATAAACTGTATTTATTTCTATGCGAAAAATTAAGGTTAGTTCCTTAATATTTATAGGTAGTGTTCTACTATATATAAATGTAAACGGACAAGTAAAAGATGATGTGCAAACAACTTCGGGAATTGAAATTCCTATTCAACATTCAGCCTCAGGAATTAAAAAAATAAAAATTCAACCAGTATCCGATCAGATCATTCATGTAACTGCAATTGCGACAGACAAGTTTCCTGACGACAAAAGCTTAATGGCTGTTAAACTTTCAGATGCTACTGTTAAATTTACAACCACAACTTCACCCGATCGGGTGATATTGAGTACTTCATCAGTAAAAGTTGAAGTATCCACAAAAACCGGTTTAATTACCTATCGTGATGCCAACGGTAAAGTATTACTGGCCCAAACAAAAACCGAAGGCCTCTCATTTATCCCTAAAGTATTCAATGGAGAGCCGTCTTATCAGGTTTCTCAGCTGTTTGATGCACAAGAAAATGAAGCATATTACGGTTTAGGACAGCATCAGCAAGGGCTGGTAAATTATAGTGGACGCAGGGTAGATCTGGTGCAGTACAATACAGAAATAGGTGTTCCCTTTTTTGTTTCTAATAAAGGTTATGGGTTGCTTTGGGATAATTACTCAATTACCCGAGCTGGTGATGTAAGAGATTATCAGCCTTTAACTGCATTGAAATTGTTTTCTAAAGAAGGAGATGAAGGATGGCTCACCGCTAGTTACACTTCAAAAACTGAACCCGGCAAAGTATTGCTTAAACAACCCGTATCTGAACTATCTATAAACTGGTTAACAGATCAGCATAAATTTCCGTCGAGCATAAAAATGCAGGATGCCGTAGTGCATTATGAGGGATCTGTGGGAAGTGAACTGGAAGGATTGTATCAGCTTCAGTTAAAATATGCAGGCTATATTAAAGTTTGGTTTAATGATAAGCTTGTTGCCGATTTTTGGCGTCAGGCCTGGAATTCAGGGTCAGCAATATTGGATCTGGAATTAAAAAAAGATAAGAAAACCAAAATCAAGATTGAATGGATACCAGATGGAGGAGAGTCATACCTGGGCTTAACCTGTTTGCCTCCGTTGCCAGAATCATTAAAGAATACTTTTGCACTTAGTTCTGAATCTGGTGCCTCAATTAACTATTATTTTATCGCGGGCGCAAATGCTGATCAGGTAATTAGCGGGTATCGTACAGTAACGGGAAAAGCCGTGTTAATGCCAAAATGGGCTATGGGTTTTTGGCAAAGTAGAGAACGCTATAAAACACAGGAAGAGATTTTATCAACCGTAAAAGAATTCCGAGACAGAAAAATCCCACTTGATAATATTGTACTGGACTGGTCATACTGGAAGCAACCGGAATGGGGTAGTCAGCAGTTTGATCCTTCGCGTTTTGCTGATCCTGATGAGATGATAAAATCTCTTCATAAACAAAATGTGAATCTGATGATCTCTGTATGGCCCAAGTTTAATAAGGGCTTCGATATCTATGATAAGTTAAACAATGAAAATTTCCTTTACAAAAGGAATATAGCAGATGGGCGTGTAGACTGGATAGGAAAGGGATATTCGAACACATTTTACGACGCCTTTAACCCTAAAGCGAGAGCAGCATTTTGGGAATTGATGAACAAAAGGTTGTATAGCAAAGGTATAGATGCCTGGTGGATGGATGCTACAGAGCCTGATATGCACTCGAATTTACCGGTAGAGATCAGAAAAGACCTGATGAATCCAACTTATGAAGGATCTTCGACAACTTATTTTAATGCATTTCCATTGGTTAATGCCAAAGGGGTTTACGAAGGACAACGTAAAGCGAACAAGGAAAACAGGGTGTTTATTCTAACACGTTCTGCTTATGCTGGCTTACAAAGATATGCCGCTGCGGCCTGGAGTGGAGATATTGCTTCAAGGTGGGAAGATATGAAAACCCAAATAGGTGCAGGTTTAAATTTTTCTCTTTCGGGTATGCCTTACTGGACTATGGATATTGGAGGTTTTTCTGTTGAAAAGCGCTATGAGAATCCTAACAAAGAAGATCTGGAAGAGTGGAGGGAACTGAATGCCAGATGGTATCAGTTTGGTGCTTTTGTTCCTTTGTTTAGAGTACACGGACAGTTTCCCTTCAGAGAGATCTATAACATCGCCCCAGAAGATCATCCTGCTTATAAAAGCATGTTGTACTACAATAAGTTGCGATATAGACTGATGCCTTATATCTATTCAATTGCAGGTAATACCTATCATCACGATTATACCATGATGCGTGGTTTAATGATGGACTTCCCTCAGGACCTTAAAGCTGCTAATTTGTCAGATGTCTTTCTTTTCGGCCCTTCGCTATTAATTAATCCTGTTTATAAGTACAAGGACAGGAATAGAGAAGTATACCTGCCATCAGGACAAGGGTGGTATGATCTATATACGGGCAAGTATTTTAACGGTGGACAAACCATTAAAGCTGATGCACCTTATGAAAAGATGCCTGTCTATGTGAAGGAAGGATCTATTGTGCCTACAGGCCCTGAATTACAATATACTTCAGAAAAACCTGCTGACCCGATAACGCTGTTTGTTTACACCGGTAAAAATGCTTTGTTCTCTCTTTATGAGGATGAGGGTATCAATTACAATTATGAGAAAGGTGCTTTTGCTACGATAGATTTCAATTACGACGAAAAAACCAAAACGCTTGCGATAGGTGGTCGCAAAGGAAGCTTCAAGGGAATGTTAGAGAATAGAACATTTAAGATCGTGGTTATTACACCTAACTCAGCAAAGGCATTAGACTTTAACCAAAAGGTAAATCATACTCTTGTCTATGGCGGTAAAGCCACTACAATAAAGTTGTAACCAAAATTAAACCAATATAAAATGAATCAATTATTTACTAAATCTTTATGAAGGGCATGAAAAAGAATTCTATGATTAAAAGAGAAAGTATTTTTCTGCTGATGTTTCTTTCACTACTGTTTTTTGGGGAGTCTCTATTTGCGCAGCAGCGCCAGATCAGTGGAAAAGTAACTACAGCAGATGGACTCCCTATACCGGGTGCGGTAGTAAAAGTAAAAGGAAAAACCGGCGGAACAGGGACGAATAACGAGGGTGCATACATCATTAATGCACAAACTGGAGATATACTACAGATTACCTCAATTGGTTTTGTAGCCAAGGAAGTAACCGTAGTGCAAAGTAACACTGTTAATGTTAGCTTAGCTGAAGATAACCAAAGCCTGAGTGAAGTTGTGGTGGTGGGTTATGGCGTTCAACAAAAGAAACTCGTAACAGGTGCTACAGTTCAGGTTAAAGGTGAAACACTCCAGAGGCAAAGCACAACTAATGCACTGCAGGGTTTGCAAGGACAAACTCCAGGTGTACAAATTGCCTCTACTTCTGGCCAGCCCGGCGAAAGCATTAAAGTTACCATAAGGGGCTTAGGTACCATTGGCAATTCAGGACCACTTTATGTTGTGGATGGTGTGCTTACAGGCGACATCACTTATTTAAACTCCTCGGATATTGAATCAATTGATGTTTTAAAGGACGCAGCATCTGCGGCTATTTATGGTTCACAGGCAGCAAATGGTGTTGTCCTGGTTACCACACGACAAGGTAAACGCGGACAGCCAGGACAAATTACTTTTGATGCTTATGCAGGGGTACAAAATGTAGCAAAAAAAGTGGATTTGCTCAATGCTTCAGAGTACGCCGCTATTATGAGCGAGGCCGCTATCAATGGTGGAAAACAACCACTGTTTACTAATGATGAAATAAAAGCTTTTGGCGAAGGTACAAACTGGATGGACCAGATGTTTGTAGATAATGCACTTACGCAAAATTACGCCCTTGGTGCATCTGGCGCTTCTGAAGCTTCTGTTTATTCATTGGGTTTATCTTATACAGGTCAGGAAGGTGTTGTTGGTGGTAAAAGTTTATCGAATTACCAACGCTATAGTTTCCGAATCAATTCTGAACATAATTTCTATAAGGAGATCATCAAACTGGGTCAACATTTTACCTATACCGATATTAAAAATAATGGAATAGGTGTGGGCAATCAGTACAACAACTCACTGCGTGGAGCTTTTAATACGAGCCCGTTTGTGCCGGTATATGACGAGAATGGAAATTTCTTTGACAACAGTCAGTCTACCTGGAATAATGGTGAAGCGAATCCTTATGCTCTGATGGTTTATAACAACCAGAACAGAAGAAACAGTCAGCGTATTTTGGGTGATATTTACATGGTAATAGAGCCAATTAAGAATCTGAAATTCCGAACCAGTTTGGGTATGGATTATAATGCAGGTGAAAGTCGCTCATTCACACCAATTTATAATCTTTCGGCTTATGCCTATAGTATCAATACAAAGGCAAGCCAATCTATGAATAGAGGTAAATCACTGATTTGGGATAATTTATTGAGCTATAAATTTACCTTAAATAATGATCATACTTTCGAGGCTATGGTAGGTAGTTCTGCATATCGCGCAGATGGCTCCAGTATTTTTGGAACTAACACCAATTTGATATTTGATGATCTGGACCATGCCTGGTTAAGCAATGCTACAGGTAAGAACATTGCTGGTATTACCATCGGCGGCAGGCCAGATGATGCCGATCGCAGGTTGTCTTATTTCGGCAGGTTAAATTATAACTACAAAGAGAAATACCTGTTAAACGCTACTTTCAGAGCAGATGGTTCTTCGAGATTTGCATCGCAAAATCGCTGGGGATATTTTCCTTCTATCTCTGCAGGTTGGGTAGTAACCAACGAAAGTTTTATGGAAGGTCAAAAGGGCTGGTTGGATTTTCTAAAACTGCGTGCTAGCTGGGGACAAGTTGGAAATCAGAGTATAGCTGCTTTCCAATACCTTGCCCCAATTCAATTATCTAACACTAATTATATTTTTGGCCCTGACGAGGGAGTGCTTACTCCTGGCGCTTATCCAAGTAGGATTAGTAATCCTGAACTTAAATGGGAAACATCCGAACAAACAAATATTGGATTTGATGCTAACTTTTTAAAGGGCATGTTTACTTTGAATTTTGATTGGTATAACAAAACTACTAAAGACTGGCTTATATCGGCGCCAATTCTTGCTACAGCAGGAGCCGACGCGCCATTTATTAATGGTGGCAATGTAAAAAATACAGGTATAGAATTAGCGCTTACCTACAGAAACAACCTTGGTGATTTTAATTATTCTGTTGGTGTAAATGGAGCTTATAATAAAAATGAAGTTGGTAATATACCTACTGCCGATGGTATAGTTCATGGCTTAAGCAACCAATTATTCGACAATGCGCTTGAATTTTATCGTGCCCAAAGTGGGTTCCCAATAGGTTATTTCTGGGGTTTAAAAACTGCCGGCATATTTCAGAATGAGGCTGAAGTACAAAGTTACAGATCAGCCGGCGGTAAGGTAATACAACCTACTGCTGCTCCGGGAGATGTTAAATATGTAGATGTAAACGGGGATGGCATAATAGATAACCTGGATAGAGGAATGATTGGTAATCCTAACCCGGATTATACATTTGGTATCACGCTTTCTGGTGATTATAAAGGCTTCGATTTTTCTATTGTAGCCTCTGGAGTTGCGGGGAATGACATCGTTCAATCGTATAGAAATCAATCAAATCAATATGGGAACTATACCACAAGAATTTTGGACAGATGGCATGGAGAAGGATCATCTAACACGATTCCTAGGGTTACAGAAGACAACAGGAATTGGACAAATTTCTCTGATCTGTACATTCAAAAAGGTGATTATTTAAGAATCAGTAACATCACGCTTGGATATGATCTTGGAAAAGTATTTAAAAAGAGTTACCTGAAGCAAGTAAGGTTATATGCTGCGGCACTAAACGTTTACACCTTTACTAAATATGATGGAATGGATCCTGAAATAGGCTACGGCTCTGAAGGATTTGCATCAGGTATCGACGTGGGTTACTATCCAAGACCGAGAACGTTCATGATAGGGGCTAATCTTAAGTTTTAACTACAAGATCATAAAAATATGAAAGCTATAAAAATATATGCTGTTGCACTTGGCCTTTTATCTTTAGGGGCTTGCAAAAAAAGTTTTCTGGATACCGAGCCAATTACTTCGGTTACAGACGAGAATTTCTATAAAACACCAAAAGATGCATTTACTGCATTGGTTGGTTGCTACGATGGGTTACAGATTGTTTGGTCTGAAGGCGTTGCCTTGCCTGTTGCTGCAGAGATAATGTCTGATAATACTTTTGGTGGCACCGGAAATTCAGATGGTTTCGGTTATCAGATGATTGATGAATTTGATAAAGCACGTTCACCATCAGACCAAAATTTATATGAGAGAAACTGGACCTTGTATTACAAGGCCTTGTATCGTTGCAATATGTTAATCAGTAAAATGGATCAAATCCAATGGGGTAGTGATGCACAATTGAGAAAAACATACGAATCGGAAGCGCGCTATTTACGTGCATATCTGTTGTTTGACATGGTTAGACTTTGGGGTAATATCCCGTTGCTAACTGCTCCATCTGCAGAGAATATACCTCAGAGCAGTGCTGATGATGTTTACAAAGTAATTGCCGATGACCTAAAATTTGCTGCCGAAAATATGCCTGAAGTTGCTTATCCGGCACAGGCTGCTGCAAATCATGGCAGGGTTACCAAATACGCTGCAGAAGCATTGTTGGGTAGGGTATTCTTGTTCTACACAGGTTATTATGCAAAAGGAGATCTGGTTGGCCTGGTGTCAAAGGCTGAAGCATTGGCTTATTTAGAAAATATAATTACCAAAGGCGGTTATGGTTTGATTGAAGATTTTGCAAACCTATGGCCAGCTGCATCACAAGCATCATTCGCTGGAGAAGATAATAAAGAAACCATTTTCGCAATAAAATATACTTATACAAGTGATTATGATGGTAATACCGATGGTAACCATTGGATGGTAATGACAGGTATCCGTGAGCAATCATTTTTTCCTTATGGAAATGGATGGGGAGCTGAAACGGTAAATCCAAAGTTATGGAACGCCTATCTTCCTTCTGATACCAGAAGAGTCGGATCTATTATTTCTATTGTAGATGAAAAATTAGCCTTTACCAATCAAAGTAAACAAAGAGAGTATACCGGATATTATGCGAAAAAATATAGTCCGATGATTGGTGAAGATGGCAAACCTCTGCCTGAAGCAAATGGTAATACCAGTTTCCAGATTGGCCAGTTCCAGGATTATGTATCTATCCGTTATGCTGATGTATTATTGATGGCTGCAGAACTGGGAAGTGGAAATGCCCAGACCTATTTTAATGCTGTGAGACAACGTGCCTACAAAGATGCATTTACACCTTTAATGGTAAGTCAGGATAATATCATTAAGGAACGTCGACTTGAATTTGCTTTTGAGGGCATACGCTATTATGATTTATTGCGTCAGGGAATTGATAAGGCGGCTCAGGAAATTGCCGAAACAACAATGGTATTAAATGGTGGCAAAAGTGTCGAGAAGAAAATATCCGCCGCAAATATCATTGCTACAAAAGGTTTGCAACAAATTCCATATACGCAGATCAATCTTTCTAATGGCACATTAAAGCAAAATGCAGGCTGGTAACAGATCAACTATTTTAATCACTAAAGAAATGAAACTATATATAAAAATACTTGCAATGCTGATGCTGCCTTTGCTGTTCAGCGCATGCAAAAAAGATGAGCACAGCATCGGTAAGGTGCTCGATAAATCAGAAATTAAATACACTATAACACAGGACATGCAGGCTGATGCAGGCGGAAATACTGTGATTCTCAAAAATCTTACACCAGGTACTTTATCGATGTGGGATTATGGGACAGGAACTTCTACCAGGATGACGGATACGGTTAAGTTTGCCTTTGCGGGAGATTATGTGATTAAATTTTCTGTAGGTAGCGGAGGAGCAGTAGTAAAGCTGGATTCAGTAGTGGTAAAAGTCACACAAGACAATTTGAACTATGTTAACGACCCACTTTGGGCAGCGCTCTCTGGTGGTGTAGGTAATGAAAAAGAATGGATATTGGATACTGAAGGTATTTATTTTGGAGGGCCTTTATCATTTTATGGCGTAAATATTGGGTGGCTTAAAGAGGGTGGTTCATGGGCATCTGGAGCCTTTGCTACCGGATGTTACGGTGGCGATTGCTGGACCTGGGGGCCGGGCCCAGCAGACATTTATCCAAATATGATGACTAGAGGTGATTATGGGGTAATGACATTTGGACTAAAAGGAACTGCGGCTTTTAAGGCTGTTAAACCTATGGAAAATGGAATTACACAGAATGGAACGTACTATTTAAACGTGAATTCGAAAATGTTGACCATCAATTCTGCTTCAATACTTAGAGGGTACAAACCAGCCAAGAATGGACTTACAGGAATAAGTAACTGGACTACCTATAAGATCATATCGCTTGACGAAAATACACTCCAACTTGGTGTAATTAGAGACAAGGATGTTGATGGAGAAGGGGCAGCAATGATCACCTATAATTTTATATCAAAGAAATTTGCTTCAGAATATGTGCCCCCTGTAACTGGGCCAGATGAGGGGTTTGATCCTACTTTTAAAACTGGTGAATTATTGAATATGCTTACCGGAACCACTTCAGGTAGGTTGTGGAAATTAGATGCAACCGGTAATCCAATAGATTGGATTGGAAAAGGAAAAGGCTGGACTAAATCGCATGCAGATTCAAGAGACTGGGGATGGAACAATTCTTGGGATGGAGTAGCTGCAGATTCATGGATACTATTTAATAAGGTGGGAGGTCAGAAGTATACGCGAAATCAAAGTGGAACACTTACTAATGGGACATTTACAATTAATGAAGCGACTAATGAAGTAACGCTTGATGGAGATCTTTTGATTCAGAATCCTGGAAATTGGATGAGTCCGGCAAAACATACCTTCAAGGTTGTGAAAGCATTTCCGGGTAAGGTTGAAAGCAAAGGGATTTGGTTTGGTGTAGACTATAATGCTGAAAAGGATGAATGGTTCTCATTCCATTACATTCTTTAATTAAAATCGCTCAGGCCTCATTTTGATTTAGGTGAGGTCTGAGCGATTTTATTAAAGTTATTTTCCTATCTTGGGGGTAAAAACCTAATAGTATGAAAAAAATATTTGTATTAACATTAATTGTCGGTTTGTTTACCGCAATGACTAGTTCTGCTCAGGAAGATAAAAGCAAAAGAGCAAGTCCACCTGCAGCAGCAAAAGAGACTCTTGCATCAGGAGCTGCGGTAAGTATTAATTACAGCCAGCCTTCCGTTAAAGGTCGTAAAATAGGTGGCGAAATTGCCCCTTATGGTAAAGTATGGCGCACAGGAGCTAATGAAGCTACCATATTTGAAGTAAGTAAAGATGTAAAAGTTGAAGGTAAAGCATTGCCTAAAGGTAAATACGCTTTGCATTCAATTCCTGGAGAAAATGAATGGACCATCATTTTTAACAAGAAATGGGATAAATCTGGCACTGAATATAATGCAGCAGATGATGCATTGTCAGTAAAAGTAAAACCCGGCAAAGCTGCTTCGGCAACAGAAAAAATGACTTTCAAAATTGAAAAATCAGGAAAAGTAAGCCTTTTATGGGGTAATGTAGTAGTTCCGTTTACTGTTAAATAGTCGGTAAATAAATTTATAAAAAAAGCATGCTTCCAATAAAGCATGCTTTTTTTATGCGGTATTTTGTTTCACTTGCAGTTATTTCTAAAAGTGATATCTTTGTTCGCTAAATAGGTAGTGTATTTAAATTAACGAATCTTAAAATAGTGAAAAAAATAATGCTATCATTAGTAGTCTTAGGAGGACTAGGGTTAGGTGCATCCGCACAACAAGTAAAATATGGGTTTAAGGCCGGTATTTCATCTACAACCTTTAAGGGGTCTGAATCAGAAAGCTCCGGAGACGATATCTCGAGAAACTTATCTTTTTATGGAGGGGTAACAGCTGATATACCTGCTGGAGATATTTTATCTATACAGCCAGGCTTGTTATTTATTGGAAAGGGTTCAAAAACAAAAGATGTGTACGTAAGCGATAATGTACAATATTCGGCGAAAGGTGTTGGTACTGTAAACCCATTTTATATTGAGCTTCCAGTTAATTTTTTAGTGAATATAAGAAGTAAAACGGGTAAGCTTTTTGTGGGAGCAGGACCTTATGTTGCTGTTGGAGTTGCAGGTAAGATTAAGTTTAAAGGTACTCTTGTAGCTGAAAATAGAAGTAATGATGTTAAAACCTCAGAAAATATTGTGTTCGGCGATAAACCAGGATCCCATTTAAAGTTCGGTGATGCAGGCGTAAATTTTCTTGGTGGTTATGAACTGACCAATGGGTTTAATATTCATGGAGGTTATAGTTTAGGATTAAATAGCATTAGCTACAGTGACCCAGAGGGATTTAAAACAATGAATAGAGGTTTTACTGCTGGTATAGGGTATAGTTTTAAGTAATAAATTGAAGCGTTTTTTCTACTACCTGTTGTAAATGTGCAGGTAGTTCTGCTTCTTTGTATGGATGCGATGCTCCATAAACATGGTTAGCCCCTTCAATCTTTTGTATTTTTGCGCTCAGCTGCTTTTGTGCCAATTGCTGAGCAACACTAAATTTCACATTTACATCATCATCGCCATGCAGAATTAACCATGGAATGTTTATCCGTTTGGCAGCATTAAGAATATTAAGTTCTTCTTCGTGTTTATTAAAATCATCTAGCAAAGTAGTGTTTAAAGGCATTTTTTCTTTAGTGCGCGCATTTTCTACATAGATTTTACCCGCTTTAACCCATTCTTCTTCCTGTTCTTTTTTCCAAAGACTTGAAAAATCAGCTATAGATGACCAGGTAATTAACTTGTTGATCCTCGTGTCGTTTGCGGCTTTTAGTATTGATAATCCTCCTCCTCTGCTATGTCCAATCAGGTAAATAGGAGAGGTCGGGTAGGTGTTTGAAACATAGTCAACAGCCTGATCAACATCAAAAAGCTCCTTGCTAAATGTATTCGCAGCAAAGGCTTCCATGTCGGTTACATCATTCAGATTTTGCGCGGTTACTCCGCCATGGCTAAGGTTAAACTTAACATAACGATAGCCATTTTTCGCAAACCACTCGGCAATTAGACTGTGCGCACCCCAATCTTTAAAGCCTTTAAAGCCGTGAACAAATATTATGGTACCAATGTTTGTGTTTTTATCGTCATATGTAGTATCACCAAATATGGTTTTTTCGTCTGCTCCTTTTATTGTAAATTGCCCCTTTTGTATCATATATGACTGCATTTATGGTGTTTAGCCAATATAACAATTTTTATGTTGGGATGTTTAAATGAATTTTAATTATTTAAAATCTTTCTAAATAACTCTTAATTACAGCATAATGACAGTGGAACAAGGTGGTCTTATTACTTTTGTTTCGCTAAAAATAAACAGGATAATAGATTTTGGAATATTTAAAGATCATTGCTTTTACGCATAAACAGATTGACCTCAAATCTTTAGGTAAATTGGTGATATGTGAGCAGACGCTCGATGACAGATTGAAGAACATTCAATCTGTGTTAGGAGTTAAAGAAATATTCTATGTTGGAACGTGCAATCGTGTTGAATTCGTATTCACTGCTGCAGAAAAAGTGGACAAAGATTTTATCCGTCATTTTCTTACCGTACTAGATATGGGATTGCCTGATCAATATATGGATCAGTTTATAGAAAATGTTTCTGTTTATGAAGAGGGTGCGGCATTTAATCATTTGCTTCGTACATCATGTTCTTTAGAAAGTCTGGTTGTTGGGGAAAAGGAAATCCTTGCTCAGATTCGTAAGGCTTACGAGGCATGTAGAGTTGCCGGATTTACTGGCGACTATATGCGGATGATTATGAACCGTGTGGTAAAAACAGCTAAAGAGGTTTACACCCATACCAACATCTCCAAGAATCCCGTCTCCATAGTTTCTCTTGCTTATCGTAAACTTCGTGATCTAAAAATGTGTGGCAATGTAAAATTGCTCATCATAGGAGCCGGAGAAACCAACAAAAACATTGCTCAATATCTTAAAAAACATAAATACTCTAATTTCTCTGTGTTTAACAGAACTTTAGAACATGCAGAAGTTCTGGCCAGAGATTTAAATGGCACTGCATATCCACTTTCAGAACTGGAAAATTACGATCAGGGATTTGATGTAATTATCACTTGTACCGGCGCTACAGAGCCTATCATTACAGAAGCTATATATAAGAAATTATTAAATGGTGATACCGGTAAAAAGGTAATTGTAGATCTTGCCATTCCTAATGACACTGCTCCTGAGGTAGTGAAAAACTTCCCAATACATTTCATAGAGGTAGAATCTTTAAAAGAGGTTGCCCGCAAAAATATACAAGAACGCTATGATGAGCTGGTTAATGCAGAGCACATCATCGAACAGAACATCAAAGATTTTGAACTGGTATTACGCCAGCGCGAAATTGAGATCGCTATGAGCTGCGTTCCTCAGAAAATCAAGGAAATTAAGCATACTGCTATCAATGGTATCTTTGCCGAGGAGATCAATAACATGGATGAAAACTCCAGAATGGTGCTAGAACGCGTGATGAATTATATGGAAAAAAAATACATCAGTGTACCAATGGTTATGGCTAAAGAGATATTGGTTAAGAATAGCTAGATTTGCCAAAAAATTAGCATCAACGTGAAAAGACTTACTATCGGTACAAGAGGCAGCGACCTGGCTTTATGGCAAGCCAACTTCATTAAAGATAAACTTGCAGGAATTGGCGTTGAGGCAGATTTGAAAATCATCAAAACGCAAGGTGACAAGATTTTAAATCTAAGATTAGATAAACTTGAAGGTAAAGGTTTCTTTACTAAAGAGCTTGAAGAAGAGCTTTTAGGTGGAACCATCGACATAGCTGTACACTCTCATAAAGATTTACCTACCGTACATCCGGCAGGATTAACAATTGCTGCGGTTACAGAACGTGAAGATCCGGCAGAGCTTCTTTTAATTTTAAAAGACTGCGTAGATGTTACTCAAAACCTATCGCTTAAAACAGGCGCAATGGTAGGTACTTCATCTAACCGACGTAAAGCTCAGATATTGGCATTACGTCCTGATTTAAATATTGAAGATTTAAGGGGTAACGTACCTACCCGAATTCAAAAATTAAGAGACGAAGATTACGATGCGATTCTACTGGCTAAAGCCGGTGTGAACCGTTTAAATATAGACCTTTCGGAGTTTCATGTAGAAGTGATAGATACGACAGAGATGGTTCCGGCACCCGCTCAAGGAGCTTTGGCCATTCAAATCAGAGAAAACGACACTGAGCTATTTGAACTGCTTCAAAAAATACATGATCCGGCAACGGCAGAAGAAATTGCAATTGAGCGTAAGGTGTTAAACCTATTTGAAGGCGGTTGTCACATGCCATTAGGCTGTTACTGCAAAAAAGAGGATGGATTATATGAGGTTTGGACGTCTAAAGCTGAAACCGACGAGGATTTTCCTGATCGCTTATTTTACAGAGTGGAAAGCCTTGATGGTTTAGCTGAAAAGATTGTAAGCAGATTTGCTGCAGGCAGGAAATTCCCATCAACGGTGTTTATTTCCAGAGAAGTCGGAGAGCATAACTATTTTAGAAAAGCTTTAAAGAAACACAATATAGAGATTGATGCAAGATCATTGATCCGCACTTTCCCTGTTGTAACAGTATTAGATCAATATCATTTCAGACATGTAAACTGGATTTTCTTCAGTAGCAGAAACGCGGTAGATTATTTCTTTAATCTAAAACCCGTACTGCCTAAGCACGTTAAGTTTGGTGTTGCAGGAAGAGGTTCTGAAGACTCTTTAAGGAAGTTTGGCTATTTAGCTGATTATGTCGGTGAAGGAGGAGATATTGACGAGGTTGCTGAACTTTTTGCTAAAGAAGTAGCAGGAACAACCGTTTTATTCCCTAGAGCACAGGATTCTTTATTAAGTATCCAGAAAGCTTTAACTCCAGATACAAAAGTCGTTGACTTACCTATTTATGAAACAGTATTTGAAGACGATATAGATCGGACTAATGCTGAGGTTCTGATTTTTACCAGCCCATCTAATGTTGAAGCTTATTTTGTAGATAATTTATTAGAGCCAGGACAACAGATTATTGCTATTGGTAACTCTACAGCAAAGAAATTTGATGAAATGGGCATAAAATATACATTACCTTACTCTCCAGATGAGATCGGATTGGCTGAGGCTGTGTTTGGGATTGAGATAAAGTAGTAATTAGTAGATAGTATTTAGTACTTAGACAAATCGCTTAAATGATAGATTGCTTAAATGTTATATATTAAAATAACTATTATTGATTTGAATGTAGCTAGAATATCGAAATAACTAATTGTTAAATATCAAGAAAACTAATTGCTAAATTTTAAGAAGAACTAATTACTAAACATTAAAATAATCAAGTACTAATTAACTGCTAAATATTAAAATACTAACGTCTAAATACTAAGTACTAGTTACTAAATACTAAAAAAATGTTACACCGCCCACGTAGATTGAGGAAAACCCCTATAGTTAGGGAAATGGTAGCTGAAACAAAGCTGTCGAAAGATATGTTCGTTTACCCATACTTTGTTGTACCGGGAAAAAATGTTGTTCATGCTTTAGATGCAATGCCGGGTATCAGCCATTTCTCTGAGGATACATTGATTAAAGATGTTGAAAAGGGCCTTAAGTTAGGTGTAAACAAGATTATGCTATTTGGCGTAGGAGATGAAAAAAGTGAGGATGCGCATTCTGCATATCATGATCATTCTTTGGTGCCTTCGGCTGTTCGCCTGCTAAAGAAAAATTTTGGTGATGATTTATATATAGTTACTGATGTTTGCGTTTGTTCTTATACAACACATGGACATTGTGGTATATTAGAAAATGATTACGTACAAAATGATGCAACGGTTGAAGTAATTGCAAAAATGGGACTAACCCATGCTCAGGCAGGTGCAGATATGCTTGCCCCATCTGATATGATGGACGGCAGGGTAGGAGCAATGCGAAGTGTACTTGATGGTGCAGGTTTTGTAAATACGGCAATCATGTCGCACGCTACAAAATTTGCTTCTGCATATTATGGCCCTTTCAGAGAGGCTGCTGATTGTGCACCAAGCAAAGGAGATAGGAAAGCCTATCAAATGGATTTTAGAAATGGCAACGAGGCTTTAAGAGAAGCGTTGCTTGATGAAAGTGAAGGCGCAGATGTATTGATGGTTAAGCCAGCTTTGGCTTATCTTGATGTTATACATAACCTAAAACAGCATACCGAAGTGCCAATAGCATGCTATAATGTATCAGGAGAGTATTCTATGGTAAAAGCAGCGGCACAAAAGGGCTGGATAGATGAACAAAAGGTAGTGATGGAGACCATGCATGCATTTGCACGCGCAGGAGCAAGCATTATAACAACTTACCATATAAGAGATATTGTAGAAAAGAATTGGATGTAATATGTTAGAATCTTTAAAAAAAATGTTTTCGGGAAATGAAGGTGATATGCCTGTAAATGCAGGAAGTAAACCGGATATTTCCAGAGAGAAGTCGGCAGAACTGTACGAGAAGGCTAAAAACTATTTTCCTGGAGGAGTAAACTCTCCGGTTAGGGCCTTTAAATCGGTTTACGGAACACCATTGTTTATTCAAAAAGGCGATGGATGTTTTGTATGGGATGCTGATGGAAATCAATTTATAGATTTTTGCGGAAGCTGGGGTCCATTAATTCTAGGGCATAACAATGCTAAAGTTCGTGAGAAGGTTACAGAAGTAATGCAAAACGGGATGAGCTTCGGCGCACCGACTGCGTTAGAAAATGAACTTGCCGAACTGATTATCAAGAACAATAAACTTGTAGAAAAAATACGTTTTACCAGTTCTGGTACCGAAGCAGTAATGTCGGCTATCAGATTGGCGCGTGGATATACAAGTCGCGATAAGATCATCAAATTTGAAGGTTGCTATCACGGGCACAGTGATTCGTTATTGGTAAAAGCAGGCTCAGGTCTGGTTACTTTTGGCGAAACTTCTTCTGCAGGTGTTCCTAAATCTTTTGCACAGGAAACCATTGTAATTCCTTTGAATGATACAGAAGCTTTGAAACAAGCATTCGAACAATTTAAAGATGAAATTGCTGCGGTAATTATCGAAGGTATTCCGGCTAATAATGGATTACTAATGCAGGATGTAGAATATATTCAGTTTTTACAGAATATCTGTAAAGAGAATAAAGCATTATTGATATTTGATGAGGTAATTACTGGTTTCAGATTAGGATTTGAAGGTGCTGCAGGACATTATGGCATAAAGCCTGACATAGTAACCTATGGTAAAATTATAGGTGGTGGTTTGCCGGTTGGAATGTATGGTGCATCAGCCGAAATCATGGCTCATATTTCTCCTGATGGAGGTGTTTATCAGGCAGGTACGTTATCTGGAAATCCGGTAGCTATGGCCGCGGGTATTGCTCAGTTAACCGAATTATTGCGTTCGGGTTTCTATAAAGATCTAAACAGTAAAGCTTCTGAGTTTGCAGAAAGCATTCAGCGTTTCGCAACTGCAAGGAATTACAAATTAAAAGTATTCCATGTAGGTTCTATTTTCTGGTTGGCTTTTACAGATAAAGATAAAATCCAATGTGCTGAGGATATTGATCCGGCAAGCATGGAGAAATTTAAGATAATGCACAGAGAGCTATTAAATAGAGGTATTTACCTTGGCCCATCGGGTTATGAGGTAGGCTTTGTATCGGCTGCGCATACTAAAATAGAACTTGAAAAAGCAAAGAGAGCTATATTTGATAGTCTTGATGTTGTTTTCAGGAATAAGTAAATTTTGGGTATATTTATAGTAAATAACTACTAACTGTCTTGAAAAAATCAATCGTTATATTTTACTTTCTGCTATTGTACTCCTTAGTGCAATTAATTTCGTGGGGTACGCTCGTAGTGAAACTACAGCCGTCCAGAATGGCTATGGTAATGGGCGAGGGATCGGTATTTCTATTCTTATTGTGTATTGGGGCGTATTTTTTGCACCAGTCCATTAAAAAGGAAGACAGGCTAAGAGAACAACAGCAGAACTTTTTACTTTCGGTAACACATGAGTTAAAATCGCCTTTGGCGGCTATAAAATTATCTATACAAACTATAGTTAAACGCGATCTGGATAAAGCCAGACAAACTTCTTTACTGAATAATTCATTAAAGGATATTGAGCGTTTAGATGATTTGGTTGAAAATATGTTGCTGGCTACCAAGATCGAAAACAGGTCTTATTCATTTCCTAAAGAGGAGTTTGACCTTTCTGAAATGGTTACACGAATCACTGATAGATTGCAAATCCATTCATGTGGTTGTGAACAGCTAATAAGTCCTAATATTCAACCTGGAGTTAAGGTAGTCGGCGATCAGTTTGCACTGTCGTCTGTGGTAACGAACCTGGTTGAAAATGCAGTTAAATATTCTGGACCTTGTGCAGAGGTTGGTGTGGAATTGACAAATAAAGATGGGCATCCTTTTTTGAGGGTAACTGACAAAGGGCCAGGTATCCCTGACGCTGAAAAGATGCTTATTTTTGATAAATTCTATCGTGTTGGTGATGAGAATGTCAGAAAATCGAAAGGAACAGGTTTAGGCCTGTTTATTGTTAAGGAAGTTCTACAAAGCCATGACGCTGATATCAGCGTTAAAGATAACGCACCGCAGGGTGCAATTTTTGAAATAACATTTAGTTGATTATGCAACAGAAATTAAGAATATTACTGGTTGAGGATGAAGACCACTTATTAGATGCAATAAAATTGAACCTTGAACTTGAAGGTTATAAAGTTCATGCGGTAAAAGATGGTAAAACGGCTTTAAAGGTTTTTAAAGAAGAACGTTTTAACCTTATCATTTTAGATGTAATGCTTCCGGAAATGGATGGATTCCAGGTTTGTGAAACAATTCGTTTAGAAAACACTGAGGTTCCTATTCTTTTCCTAACTGCTAAAAATACAAGCGAGGACCGCGTTATGGGTCTGAAGAAAGGTGCTGACGATTATTTGGTTAAACCATTTAATTTGGAAGAACTGATCTTAAGAGTTGGTATCTTGGTTAAACGCAGCATGAAAGCTGATGACCTGAAAGAGCTTAACTCTTACAAAATCGGTGATAAAACGATCTATTTTAACTCTTTTGAATTAAAACAGGATGATGGTGTTATTGTTCCTTTAACTAAAAAGGAAACCATGCTGTTGAAATTACTGATTGAGCGTAAAAACGAAGCGGTATCACGTGAGCAGATTTTAGAAACAGTTTGGAACTACGATGTTTACCCATCAACACGTACTATCGATAACTTTATATTAACCTTCCGTAAGTATTTTGAGCCAGATCAGAAAAACCCGGTTTATTTTCACTCTATCAGAGGCGTAGGTTATAAATTTACTGATATTCATTAATGTACAATACCAAAGGCAGGTATGCACTGATGGCAATTTTTATTATTGCCGCTTTAGCATGCCTTTTTTATGAGCAATATCAGCTGGCTGCATTGGGCGGTCTTTTCTTCGCTTTTGTACTTTGGAGTCATTTTAAACACAGTTCTGTGCTACTTGCCTCTAAGTATTTTAAGAATGGAGAATATGAAAAAGCAGAACGCATATTGGCAGAAGTGCCAAATCCGGATAGACTGGCAAGAAATCGCAGGGGATATTACGAGTTTATGCGTGCTAATATTGCCTTGAAGAAAGAAGAGTATGATGTTGCAGAACATCATTTTCAGATAGCAAGTCGTTTCCCGCTTGGAGGAAAGAATGATAAAGCTTTTGTATTAATCCATCTGGCTAATCTTGCGCTTAGAAAAAAAGATAGAGAGCGGAGTAGGGCCTATATTGCGAAAGCAAAAGAATTGGCTACTACCCCAAAAGCAATAGATATAATTAACAAGATTGAGATAGAAGCGAACAACTTATAAACAAATTAGAATTACATGAACACGTTATTTTTAGATGCAGCATTTTCAAAGCAAACAGAACGCCCACCGGTATGGATGATGCGTCAGGCTGGTCGTTTTATGCCTGAGTACTGGGAGATCAAAAACAAATACTCCTTCCTTGAAATGTGCAAAACACCTGAAATTGCTGCTGATGTAACCATGTTGCCGGTTAATTTACTTGGTATCGATGCTGCTATTTTATTCTCGGATATTTTAGTAACTGGCGAAGCAATGGGCGGAGATTTAAGCTTTACCCAAGGTGTTGGACCAAAGTTTGCAAATCCTGTGCGTACATTAAAAGATGTAGATGCACTAGAAGTTGATGTTTTAGATCGTTTGCAATATGTGGCAGATGCCATCAAAGTAATACAACAACGTTTAAACGGCAGCATTCCTTTAATTGGTTTTGCCGGTGCCCCTTTTACCGTTATGAGCTACCTTGTTGAAGGCGGTTCATCAAAAGACTTTAAAACAACCAAATTGTTGATTCACAATCAACCTGAGATTGCACACAAATTATTGGCTAAAATAGCTAAAGTTACAGCCGATTATTTGAACCTTCAAATTGCTGCAGGTGTTAATGCTATTCAAATTTTTGATAGCTGGGCTCAGGCTTTATCATGGAACGATTATCAAGAGTTTTCTCATCGCTATATACAGGAGATTATTGCTAATCTAAACAGAAAAGACATTCCTGTAATTTCATTCTGTAAAGGTAGTTCAGTATTTGCACCCATTATGGCTGAAGCAAAACCGGATGTTATTTCTGTAGATTGGAATGCTGATTTGCTAAATATCAAGAAAAGCCTACCAGCAGGTATTGCTGTTCAGGGTAACCTTGATCCACATATCTTATATGCAGACAAAACGGTTATTAAAAGAGAAATCCATCGTTTGTTCGAGCGTATGCGCGGAGAGAATGGATTTATCTGTAACCTGGGCCATGGTATTATGCCGGATATTCCATTCGACAATGTAAAATACGCAATTGAAGTAATCAAAGACTTTAAATACTAATATAAAGATGGCGAGTTACTATCATTACATTCTGTCGGTGCACATCATTTTTGTTGTAAGCTGGATGGCAGGCTTGTTCTATAGTGTCCGTTTATTTATTTATCATACTGAAGCTGAAGACAGGCCCGAAATTGAACGTAACATCCTGAAAAAGGAATACGAAAGAATAGAGGCCAAACTTTGGAATATCATCACTACACCTGCTATGGTACTAACTGTACTAGCAGGTGTAGGAATGGTTTGCATACGACCTGATTTATTGCAAGCCTCCTGGTTTCATGTAAAACTAGGCTTTGTAGTAGCCCTGTTGATCTATCATTTTATTTGCCAGAATATCATGAAGCAGCTAAAACATGGCAAATGCAAAATAAGCTCATTTAAGCTTAGGTTATGGAATGAGGTGGCTACAATCCTTCTTGTCGCTATTGTGTTCACTGTGGTGCTAAAAAGTGCCGTTAACTGGATTTATGGTCTTGTAGGGCTTATTATTTTCTCCGTAGTAATTATGCTTGGTGTAAAGTGGTACAAACACTATCGTAAAAAGCACAACTGTTAATCCCCCTCCTTTTATTTTTTTTAAATTGCGTGCAACCTTTTATATAGTTGTCTCATCTACTATATACCAAACACACAAATGAAGTTGACGCAATATAGTATAAATGAATTGTTAGAAGGATGCAAAGCAGGCAACCGGAAGATGCAGGAAGCCCTGTACAGGCAAACTGCGTCTAAAATGCTGGTAGTTTGTATGCGTTATGCAAAAGATAGGATGGAGGCAGAGGACGTATTGCAAATGGGATATATTAAAGTTTTTCAGAAAGTAAATGAATACCGTGGCGACGGAGCATTTGAAGGATGGATTAGAAAGGTTATGGTAAACACCGCAATTGAAAGCTATCGTAAAAATTTAAGATCTCTGAATGTTGTTCCAATTGAAGATGCTTATGATCAACCATCTACTGGTTTTGATTTTAGCCATTTAGGAATGCAGGATTTACTAAAATTGATACAAAAGCTTGCCGATGGTTATAGGATGGTGTTTAACATGTACATCATAGAAGGATATTCTCATAAGGAAATTGCCGAAACGTTGGGCATTTCTGAAGGAGCAAGTAAATCGCAATTGTCAAGAGCAAGAGCGATATTAAAAGAAGAAATATTAAAAATGGAGGGCATAAATTATGCAACACATGCAGGATAAAGAGTTTGATCAGTTGTTTAGAGATAGGTTTGATGGAGCAGAAATACAACCTTCAGCAAACCTGTGGGATAGTATATCGGAAGAACTGTCGCCAAAGCCTAAACGTAGTTTGCCTGTTTACTGGATGGCAGCAGCAGTAGCTGTGATTGCGGTAACTGTTGGCTTGTTAATGCCAAAAGAAGAAAAAATCAGATTGCAGGCAGTCGCAGTGGTAAATAACGAAGTTGCTCCAGATAGTTCTGTTGCGGTTACTAAAGTTCCATCGCAGTTGAGTGATGTAAGTTCTGCCGTAGCAGATAAAGTTGAAAGTACCCCATTAATTATTGCTCCTCGTGTAAAATTCAGTCGCAAAGAGAAAGAATTGGCCGCCTTGCAACCAAATACAACAACTGATCGTCCTGTTTATAAGCAACCGGAAGTTGTTAAAGAATTAGCGAAAGTTGAACCAAAAGAAGAAACGCCTAAAGAGGAAATAGTATTGGCAAAAGCAGATATACCTTTGGAAAATTCCAATGTTACTGAAACTGAACCACAGGAAAATAAAGGAATTAGAAATGTTGGCGACCTGGTTAATTACGTAGTAAACAAAGTAGATAAGAGAGAAAAGAAACTTATACAATTTGATACCAATGATGACAACTCATCTTTAGTGTCCTTTAACATAGGTTTCATCAAGTTTAATAAAAAGTCAGATAAATAGAAATAGCAAACACACAAACCACACACATAATGAAACGTCTATTATTAACAGCACTTATTGTAAGCGGACTTACCGGTGCTATAACTCAAAATGCAAGCGGACAACAAGATACTACAACAACTAAAGAGCGTAAAATTAAAAAGTTCGATATGGATCTGGGTGTCGGTATCAGCATTGGCAAAAAGGACTCTACCGGAAAAACCAATATGTCGAAGGGCCGTTTTATTGGCGGAATAACAATAACCAGAGTTGACCTTGGGTTTTCAAAACTAATAGACAACGGAAGCTTTACATTGTCGCCGGAAAATGATTTCCTGGATTACAGAGGAGGAAAAACAAGTACTTTCTCTTTTGATCTTCTTCAGTTAGGCTATCGTTTTAACTCAAATTTTAAAATATATTTAGCAGGTGGTTTTGATTGGACACACATCAGATTGAATAAAGATATTACCATTCAGAAAAATCAAAATAAGCTGACTTATATCAATGAAGATATTCATTTTTCTAAAAACCGTTTTTCTAGCAGCTATGTACACATACCTTTAAATTTCGAATTGCGCACTAAAGAGAATGATCATGGCAACCGTTTTTATTTTGTATTCGGACCAGAGGTTGGCTTCCTTTTAAATGGAAAAGTTAAACAGATCAGTGATGAAAGAGGTAAAGTGAAAGTTAGCGATGATTATAACTTCCAGTCTTTCCGTTATGGCGGTACACTTAGATTAGGCTATGGCTCATTTGGAGTGTTTGCAAAATATTATGCCAATGATATGTTCGCAAGCGAGCCTCAAAAAGGATTAAAAAATATGTCATTCGGCGTTACGCTTGGCTTAAATTAAAACACACAACACACAAATAAAACCGATCCCGTGGTATATCACTACGGGATTTTTTTGTTTAATGGCCGCCACTTTTATATTATCTTTGAACTGTGGAAGAACAGATCATTACCGTAAAAAACCTGACTAAGCAATATCAAACTGAACAAGCTTCGGGAGTTAAAGAAATTAGCTTTGATATCAAACGAGGAAACATTGTAGCCATTATTGGAGAGAGTGGAAGCGGAAAATCAACATTGTTAAAATGTATTTATGGTTTGCTAAAGGTGGATAGTGGTGAGGTGCTTTTTGAAGGTAAAAGAATTCTTGGCCCAGATGAGCAACTAATACCTGGCCATAAGCAAATGAAAATGGTTACTCAGGATTTCTCTCTGAATATCTACGCTAAGGTTTACGATAATATTGCTTCCATGCTGTCTAACACAAACGTGCAATCCAAGCAGTCCAAAACTATGGATATGATGGAGCATTTGCACATTATGCATCTTAAAGACAAGAAAATTACCGAGTTAAGTGGGGGAGAGCAACAACGTGTAGCCATAGCGAAGGCGCTGGTAAGCGATACTTCTGTTTTACTGTTAGATGAGCCTTTTAGTCAGGTTGATGCTTTGTTGAAAAATCAGCTGCGCGCTGATATTAAACGTATTGCTGCTGATACTGGGGTTACCGTTATTATGGTTTCTCACGATCCAGCAGATGGTTTGTTCCTATCGGATGAGTTACTGATTGTGAAAGATGGTAAGCTTTTACAGAAAGGAAAGCCTTCGGATATCTATCACCATCCAGATCATATTTATACTGCTCAAATATTAGGTAATGCTGTGGTTTTAAGTGCAGAGGATGCTTTGAAACTGGGTATTAACGCAACCAAAGAAAACGTTGTTTTTTATCCTGAATGGGTGGACTTAAAAAGTTCTTGGAACAGCAGACGTTTTGAGGTTAAAGATGTTTATTACAAAGGTTTCTACGAAGAGTTGTTATTGGAAAGAAATGGCGTAAAAATCAGGGCAATTCAATTGAACAGAGGAGAGCATAAAAAAAATGACCATGTTCAAGCGAACATAGATCATTACCTGGAGTATCGTATCTAGTACCACTTAATTTAGTTTCTTTCCTTGGTGTTAATTTTTATAATTTTATGAAGTTGTAAATAATACTCATAGATTTTTATATGAAGCTAATTAGCGGCTTATTGTTCCTTGCTTTTATTCTTCTTATAAACTCAGTAAGTGCTCAGGACTCTGTTTTATGTACAAATGGAGTTGTGGATTTAAAGTCATATCATCCGCTACAAGACCCCCCAATAAAATTATCAGGTGAATGGCTTTTTGCCTGGAAAAAGTTTGTCGGTGAGGAGGAACTGAAGAAAGCAGGTAAATACACAGAAGTTCCCGGGAATTGGACATTATATAATTCTGACGCTAGTTTTTTTAACAAGGGATCTGGTTATGCAACTTATGGGCTTATGATATTGTTGCCAAAGGCTGACCAAAACTTGGCACTTTTGCTCCCGCCATTACCATCAGCGTACAGGCTGTTTGTGGATGGAAAACTAGTAGCGACGATGGGGAAGGTAGACACCAGTTCTAATATGATTCCGAAAAGCGTTTCAAAAGTAGTGTACTTTACAGCAAAATCAGATAAAGCCTTTTTGCTCCTTCAGTTATCTAATTACCATTTTTCATCTAGCGGAATGTGGTCATCAATAACTATTGGCAGCCCAGAACAAATAACAGATATCAGGGATAAATCTTTTATTGCAGATGCTTTTTTGGTAGGTAGTTTATTGATAATGGGACTTTATCACCTTGCTATATTTGCAATGCGACGAAAGGAAAAAGCTGCATTGTTTTTTGCCATATTATGTCTGGCCCTTGCATTGAGAGCGTGCTTTTCAATGACACCGCTTCTGTTTTATTTTGCACCCGAATTTAGTTATTCACTTGGGCTCAAAATTCTTTATACCCTTTTTCCAGTCTGTTTATTGGGCTTTGTTTATTTTTTAACTTCTACAGAACTTGTGCGCTTTCCACTCTTTATGAAACGCATGTTTCTGGGTGTTGGATTAGGATATACCTGTTTGGTATGGCTCAGCCCAAATCCAATATATGGGAATCTGCTAATCGTGGTGATCATCATGGCGGTATGTATGGGATGCTTTACAGTTTACTTTCTTATCAAACATCTGCGAGATAATCCTCTGGATAATGCTTTGCTCTTATTGGGTATTTTAGCTTGTTTTATTGGTCTGCTTAATGATTCATTATATGAGGCTAAGCTGATCAATACTGGTTTTCTGTTGCCTTTTGCCTTTTTGATTTTGCTGTTGCTTCAGGCAATTGTTCTTTCACTTCGTTTTACAGGGGCACTTACCGGATCCGAGCGCTTAGCTACTGAACTGGCTACATCCAACGTCGCTTATGAACAAATGGTACTTGGCCGTCGGGAGGCAGAAGAACAGATAGAAATTGAATCACTCAAGTCTAAGTTTTTTTCTAACATCACCCATGAGTTTAAAACACCATTATCACTTATAACGGCTCCTACTGAATACCTCCTTCGGGTTAGTACTGATAGTAAAGAGAAAAACCTACTAAATACGGTTTACAGAAACGCAAGTCATTTGCTTCGCTTGGTGAACCAGATGATGGACTTATCCAAGTCTAATGCCGGAAAAATGACGAAAACTGAAATGGTCGGAGATATCAAAGAATTTAGTCATGAATTACTGCTTTCGTTTCAGCCGCTTGCTTCCAGTAAAAACATTACGCTACAATTTGTTGAGGAAGATGTACCAGATAACTATTGCTTATTTGATGGAGATAAGCTAGAGAAAATTCTAAATAACCTCTTATCTAATGCCATTAAATTTACCTCGGGTGGAAATGTAATACTAAAGGTTAGTTTCAAGCAATTTGATCAAAAAAACTGTTTTCAATTAACCTTAGTGGATTCGGGTATAGGGATGTCTGATGAAATGCAGGCGAATTTATTTAAACCTTTTTATCAGGATTCAGGAACATCTTTTCTCAATCCAAATGGAACGGGACTAGGGCTCTCGTATACAAAGGAGCTAGTTAACCTGCTTAATGGTACCATTGAAGTAAAAAGTAAGCAAGGTGTAGGCTCTTCATTTACCATCGTATTTCCGGTAGAATTGATTGAAGAATCAGAACCTGAAAATATATCAGATACCTCTGGAACCAGCACTTTGCTAACCATACCTGAAGATGAGAGACCCAGTGATCTTCCTGCAATATTGATAATTGACGACCATTCTGGTCTGGCAGAATATATCGCTAATTTTTTTAGACCATTTTACGAAGTAAACACTTGCGTTGATGGCGAACAAGCCTGGACTATCATCCAACAAGATCTGCCTGATATTGTCATATCAGATATTATGTTACCCGGAAAGGACGGATACGAAATTGCGAGTTTAATACGTAATTCCCCCTTAACAAGCCATATTGGAATTATTCTGCTTTCAGCTAAATCAACCATAGATAGCAGGTTGAAAGGTTTAGATATGGGGGCTAATGATTACTTAACGAAACCTTTCCTGCTTTCCGAACTTAAATTTAGAGTCGATAACCAAATTAAATATCAACGGACATTGCAGGAATACTATCATAAGCATGTATTTGCTGCAAATGAATTTAAGTCTGAAGACATTACCCATCCATTCCTGATTAAACTGTATGAGATCCTGGATCAATATCTGGATCATTCTGATTTTTCTATCGCTGATCTGGCTGATAAATTAGCCATGAGCTCGAGAACCTTAAATCGCAAATTAAATAGCCTCACAAAAATGGCATCCAGCGAATTAATTCGCAATTACCGTTTAAAAAAGGCTGCAACTTTTTTGACTACCGGATTTTCTGTTTCTGAAGCAGCATATATGTCTGGATTTGAAAGCGTGTCGTATTTCGGTCAGTGTTTCAAGGAACAATATCGGATCACACCTTCAGAATTTATTAAACAAACCCGAATAGCAAATCATTAGGCTTCTAAAGCCTGTCCGTTTTTTAAGAATAAATGTCCAAATATTGAGGCTCTATGTACTTTACGTGCATCATTGTCCAATATAATGGAATCATTGTCCAATATCTGACAGCCATTTTTTCATCTTCTCCACAACTTTGGTATACAGCAAATGAGCCTCTGGGATAGCATGACAGCTATATAAACAGAAGCTTGATTAATTAACCATTAAAATTAAAGACTATGAATCCCATTACACTAAAACCAAGCAACGAATCAACATTGCTGGGTCCAGGCATTTTTAGTATAACGTTTGATCCGCTAGGTGCAGGACAAACTGGTTACTATGAAGTTCATTATTATGATAAGCAAGGTAATCCCATCGGACATCATATAAGTGGCACGATTACTCCAAAATTCCATTTTGAAGATGATTTAAACAGGGGGTATAAATTTAAAGTTAAAAATACTGGCCTCCATTATCCAATTACATTTAGGTAATTCATTAATGGCTTAAATCTACAGGTTGATACAAGCCCTGATTTAAATGCCAGGAATTAAGAAATAAAAACGACAAACAGGGATGCCGAAAACTGCATAGAGTAGGCAGAGAAAATTAAAAACGTTTTTTATGCCAACACAAAGATTAAAGCCCCATAATGATTTTAGAATAGACATTGTTAAGGGGCATCCAAATAAAGTAACCCTTGCACTCGCTGTCACTGACCTATTTCGCGCAACCGAAATACATTTAGGATTTATAACGGGGAAGGGAGGAAGGGATGTTATCTTAAATCAACAAAGGCGTCATTCTGTTGAAAATATTCCACAAGGAACATCTGCCGTTGTTATCAGAAATTTCGGGCCTGAGATCGTAGATGTATCATGGGCATGAAATATACAGGAATCAGTAATTAATAAAGCATTCATAATATAAACAAACAAATAACATCATGGCTAGATCAGTTAAAATGACAGTAAACAACAATACCGGTAAGGTGTTGAAATTAAAAAGCAAAAATGCAGCGCATGGAAAGTTTACATCAGATCCCCCGGCTACTATTGAAGCCTCGGGCAGTTGGGCTTGTGAAACCAGGGTAGGCGGTACTTATGGTCCGGAAGGAACGGTAATTTATGAAGCCGACGGGGGAGAGGTTACAGTTGAGTTTTATTATAACCATCCATTTGGCAGCGCAGCCAGTTCCTATCGTGTTACACCTAATCCTTCTGATTCAATGGGATATGAGATCAAAGGCAGCTTTAAAGGCCACGATCAGAAGATCACTTTTGAACTGTATCAGACATCCTAAAATCCAAAGATATGACTATGGAAACATCAACCTGGATGAGCCGCCTGGATAGCAGCACAAAGCTAAGCGGGATAGTGATGCCTGGCAGCCATGATGCTGGTATGTCTGAATTGTATCATTGTTTCGCAGGGGTTAAATTGAATTGCGGGATAATAAAGACACAAGCTTTGAATATTCTGCAACAATTGGAAGCTGGCTCCCGATATTTTGATATCAGGGTAGATTATGATAATCGGGAGTTGGTTACCTACCACAGAAGCGGTGATGCCGGATGCAATGGCCAATCGTTAGCGGCTGTTTTGGATCAATCTCTCCAATTTATTCAATCTCATCGTTCAGAAACCTTCATCCTGAAGTTTTCCCATATCCGCAGTAACAGAAAGAAGGAGAGAGAGATAAAAGATAGAATTGATGAGTTTCTGGCTGATATCAAATACTGGGAGTATCTCTTCACACACTCAAAAAGGGATGTCAATTTGGCAAATATCACTTTGGCCGATTGCAGGGGGAAAATGATTCTGGTTTTCGACTACCCCGAATATACCGGGGCCCGGGTGGGTCGGTTCCGATACCACGATGGATTTGATCGGGATAGTTCTGGAGTAGAAGTGGGCGGCTATCGTGGACCTAATATCACCGTGTGTGATTCCTATTCCAATACTACTTCTCTGAAAAAAATGAAGCAGGATCAGTTGGCAAAATTGGATGCGTATGGTGGCTTAGGCAAGGACTATTTCTTCCTATTATCCTGGACGCTGACACCAAATGCCGCCACATTTTTTGATGGTTCTGTTGAGAAGTTGGCCGGGGAAGCAAATCCTGCATTGGAAGAAGTGTTGACGGAGCGTATAAGCCAGCCTGATAAACCGATACCCAATATCGTTTACATAGACTACCTCAATGTGAAAACTGCCCAAACCATTATTCAGTGTAATTTTCAAACCAGTTATTTAAATAACGTATTATGAGCAATTCTGAAAGAAATAACCCCTTGTATGGAGTAACCATTGGGGCAACAATAAATGCCCTTACCGGGAAATTCAAGTCCAGTGTGGTGAAGCTACCTGTTAGCTTAATGGTTTCCCAAGATGAATCCCAAAAATATATGTCAGGCGAAAGTAGTTACGTATTTTCGGAAAAAATGAACCAGGGATCATTTGGACTATCTGGTGCTTATGGAGTTTCGGGCGTAAGCTTACTTAAATCTTCATTGTCCGCTTATGTAGGGAAATCTTCGGCGGTCAGCAGCAAATCGGTGTCGGTAAATTACAACGCCATTTCTGTTGGAGGAATAGAGTATATCAATTTTGAGCAGCTTACCGCCAGCGAATTTATGGAAAGCCTGAACGCGGCTTGCAAGCAAAGTATAACCTCAGTATTGGAGGCATACAATGCTGTAATGGCTGCGGCTTCAAAATCAGGTCTGGATTTGTTGAATGTTTTTCATAATGACGATGTTCAAAGTAAATCATTAAAAGCACTCGTAAGTGAGTGGATAAAGGCTTCAGAGCAATTTACACATGATTTTGGTGATGGTCTGGTGGTTGGGGTTACCTGGGGTGCTTTTGGAGGAGTGAAAATGTTGATGACTTCTGAGAGTGAATCTAGATCCTGGAAATATGGTGGTCAGGCAGATTTTTCGTATGCCAACACTTTTGCTTCTGTGGCTGTAAAGGCTACTTACGATGGCAGCCAATCTAGTGGCGACGCAAAGGTTAAGGTGAATTGCACCAGTTATTTGAGCGGCACTGTGCTTTCCTCGCAGATTAATGAATGGTTCGGCCAGGTGGCGAACAAAACATTTGAGGATCTGGCCAATGTAAATGTTATTGATAAAGCGCCGCCTATGGATATTCCCCATGGAGCGCCTTCGATTCCGGAATTTGTACAACCTGTGCCTGAAGAGGACATTGTGGAAAAAGTAGAAGAAATAAAAAATCTGAAAGGCCTAGATACGATGGCAAAAGCTTCGGCTTACGAGAAGACAAAAATAACAAACCCAAAGCTTACTTTTAACGAATTTATAAATAATGCGGATAAGCCCGCGAAAAAGGAAAAACTTGATGAGTTTAAGAAGAAAGTAATTAATAATGATATTGATACGTTAGATTTTTCTAATAAAAAGAAGAACAAGTCTGGAAAGATAGAGGAGAAATACGGGGATTTGGCGATGGGTTCATGCGAGAGCTTTTCCCCTTCTGAAGCAGTTGCATTTAATGCAGAGGTAAAAACTGAAGGGTATGTTCCTCTGGGCGTATGGATCAGCAACTGGCCCGACCTTTTTCCATGGATGGCCCAGGGGTATTATAATAGTATCGATAACATAGAGGGGGAAGATGTTGTGAAAGCAAGGGTAATGTTGCAGGACTACCAAACCCTTAGCAGGATGTATTACATAGCTCATTCGTCTGGAATCATCGAGTTTAAAAGAAGAGATTCGTCCAAGCCAAAAGTGACTTCATTGAGTATCGCTGATGCCTTTGCCAATGCCGCAGGAAAAATGCAGGATGTTTCGGAAGGCCTTAACGGAGCCGGAATTGAGGATATTTATGAAAATTTGAGCGAGGCAGCCAGAAATATTTATAAGCTGTGGAATAAAGTGGCTTTCCTTAGAAATTGTGAATTGGGACTGGGCTTAATAAAAGATAATAAGACTATAGGTAATCCTTTACAGGGTGCGGATAAAAATAATGATAGCAATCGTCAAACTTATGGGCTAGATACTTGTGATTTTGACGGGAAAAACTATACTGCCTTCAGTCGTTCCTACAAAGTATTGCCTTTGCTGACACCGGATGGAGATATTTGGGCTTTTGGCCCGGAACAGGGTGGGTTGAGCTCTATTTATAATAAAGAGATTGTCTTTTCTAAGCCTGGGAGAGCGAAATATTTGGTGTTTGAGTGTAGCAAGGAGGAGAGAATCCTGAGTAATAGTGACAACGAAATTAAATTGTATCCAATCCCATTCTCGGCTGCACAGAACGTTTCTGCGTGGAAAGGAATGTCTTTTAGTACCAATATCGGTTCTTTTAAGAGTTTAAATGAGCGCTTAAAATCCCTTAGTGATGATTTGGGTAAACTCAATGCCTGGTCTTTCAGCAGTGCCAATTGGAACAAAAGTTGGAAAGGGACAGATGTTTACAGGCAGCAGAATATTAAAAAGCAATATATTGGCCTTATTGACGAGAATGAGAATGTAATCTGATGGTTGAATATTATCGTGGTTTTACCTTTGGTAGAACCACGATAGCACCAAACTTCAATTCTGAATCTGATTTACAATGGAGGATTAAAAAAACGTTCATTTCCGAAATAAGCACGTTTACGTAAACGGACTGTCCCTTCATCAGAAAAGTCTTTAGGAGCGTAAGTGTTAATTGGATATTTAGTTCCCAATAGGCCCATTTCCATGTATGTATGAGCTAAGAGTTCACTGCAGAAAAAATCATCAGTAGGAGCGGGCTGACCAAGGTAACGGCCATTAAAAAAGCGTCTAGCCATTTCTTCATCAGTTGGGAATCCGGCTTGATTAACTTTTGGTATCAACTCTTGTAAAGCAACTCCAATGGATGTTTCCTGTGTTAAATGTAAGGGTTTAAATGCGAATTTGACATCTTCAAAATCCCTGGCCGTTCTGCTAAGTCGTTCTTCAAAATCAACTAACATCGGGCCTGCTTTTGCCTGTCCTGTGATGACGTCGGGTAAATTAATTAAAGAATTTGCTTCCCAAAGCAGTAATTCAGGAGCTTTACCAGCAAGTCCGATGTCTTTGGCTCTTACGATCATGCCAACATGAGAAAACGGCGACCATTGAACAGCCTCAATGGCAATACTGAATTCATAACGGCCGTGAACTAATAAAACGTCACCGGTTTGAAAATCATCTTTTATTTCCTGATAAGGCAGGTACCAATTATTATCTACAAGTACGTACATGATTAGTTTTATTCAAATTTGTGAAAAAGTAAGACGTTTATCGAAAAATGTATAATTTGTAATAAACCAATTTAGCTAAATTAATTATCATCTACGACTATGGAAATAAGTAGCGAAAAACTTTATCACATCATCGAAGGAGCGGCATTATTGGGTAGCGGAGGTGGCGGCAACAAAGCTGCGGCATATGCTTTGCTCAATTATATTGTAGAAACAGCGCCTTCCGGAAAAGTACAATTGTTGAGTGCCGATGATCATCCTTTTGATTCCTCTGCAATGGGGTGTGTGATTGCCGATATCGGAGCAAATTCCGCTAAAGAAGAAAAACAGTTTGAGGCAATTGCCACAGCATTTAATGAATTGTCGCTGCAAATGCAACGAACAGTTGGGCCCTCTTTGGCTTTCGTTTTACCTATTGAAACTGGACCAGAGAACAGCATGGTGCCGTTTGTTGTGGCAGCACATTATGGTATACCGGTTCTGGATATTGATGGTGCAGGACGCGCAGTGCCAGTTTTACCACTTGCTACATTTAGTGAATTACCATCCTGTCCGGCTGTAATAGCTAATGATAAGGGCGATTTTATTTTGTTGCAAATTGATAAGGTAGGAGACTTAGATAGTATGCTTCGGCCTATAACCGGATCTGCACTATTTGGAAATTCAGGAAGTTTAGCTTTATGGCCGTCACGGATAGATTCGCTATTAAAACATGCTGTGAAGAATTCGTTAAGCTATGCTATGGCTTGCGGAGAATTGATTGATTGCCTCCAAAAAGGACTTCAAATTGCTCCTGTGTGTTTGAGTTTTGTGAATGAAAGGAAAGCTTGTTTACTTGGCCAGGGTAGGGTACAAAGTATCCAAAGCAAAGAAGACGGCGCATTTGATTACTCGCAGGTAGTAATTCATGATGTGCTAACAGATACGAAAATTAGTGTATTGGTACAAAATGAGAGTCTAATATTGTACAATTCCAACCAACCAGGGCCAATGTTAACGGCTCCTGCAAGCATTGGGTATCTCAAAGCCGATGGTTCAGCGATTACCAATGCAGAAATAAAGCAAGGAGATGAGGTTTTTGTGCTAGCTATTGACGCATATGAAGTTTTAAAACAACCTGAACGTTTGCGCCTATTTAAAGAACAATTGGAAGAATTTGCATATTTCGGCGAGTTGAAGTACCAGCTACCATCAGAAGAAGGTCTGGCAGATTTACTGGTTCGTCTAATTCACATTCCGGTTTAAATGGCAAAACTTATAAGAAGTAAAATAAATTGGCGTTTAATGAGTTAAGCAAAAGTCATTTAATCGGGTGTTTTTTTATTTAACAAAATATTTTCTTATATTTATTTTATCAAAGTAAAAGAATTTCAGTTAGTTAGAAGAAAAATGAACTGAATTTGTAGCGTTCTTTTGATGTAATGATTTGATTTTAGATCCTATAAGGATCTAATTTTCGACCTAAAATATAGTCGTCTCTTGCACTACCTTTAAAGGGACCTTGTTCGGACCTCGTTCGGCCAGGGCCGAACAAAGTCCGAACAATATAGGCAGCAAAGCCGTAGGAGAAATAGAACCCAAAAAATTTGCCTATAAAAAAAGACCAACGTTATTTAAAACGTTGGTCTTTTTTGGAGTATAATCAATTTTTAACCTATATTTTGAAATTATTATAACCTTACCTACGGTTGGAAATTCGAAGGAATGACAACAATTTTAGCGGTCATTGTTTTGGTTGGTTTAACAGGCGCGTCTTTTTGATCATCTGAGCTTTGTATATCTATTTTAATCCCGCCGTTATAAAGTTCGTAGCTATAGGCATTTACATCATATGTAAAAGGAACTTGTATGTATGAACTCGGACTTACAGGATGGGTTAAGTATACTAAAACGCCTTCATCATCCAGGGTGATATTGTCAATCTCATCCACATTTAAGGTCGCAGTATAGTTGTATCCATCACTACTCAATTCCCAGTCAGCTGGCTTGATAGTGTAAACGAAAGTCCTGTTAGGCGTCGTTTCATTAATGATGGTGTCTTTTTTGCACGACACCAAGCCTAGCGTGGTGGTACAAAGGATTAAAAATAGAAGCTTTTTCATGTGATTTGTGTGTTTTAAATTTAGTTAAGCAAATTTATTGCCATAAAAATTAAAGCATTCTTTCTGCTTGTTCTGTAATTAAAATGTTATGCAGAATATTGTTGTATTCTATCGAGTTAAACCAAATATTCGAATAGCGTTTTGTCGTTGTTAAGTTCTATAATTTCAAACTTAAATTCCTTCATTCTTTGCACTAAAGCGTCATAATCAGCACGATGAGTTAGCTCGATACCCACCAACGCAGGGCCATTCTCTTTATTGGTTTTTTTAATAAACTCAAAACGCGTAATGTCGTCATGTGGACCAAGTACATTGTTTACAAAAAGCTTAAGTGCTCCCGGTCTTTGCGGAAAACGAACAATAAAATAATGTTTAAGCCCTTCATAAAGCAAAGATTTCTCTTTGATCTCCTGCATGCGCTCGATGTCATTATTTCCGCCACTTATTACACAAACTACTGTTTTCCCTTTTATTCTGTCCTTACAAGCATCCAGTATAGCTACTGATAATGCACCGGCAGGCTCAACAACAATAGCATCCTCATTGTAAAGTTTTAATATTGTGGTACAGATTTTTCCTTCTGCAACTAGCAGCATGTTGTCAAGTACCTTTGTACAAAGTTCGTAAGTTAGGTTACCTACGCGCTTAACAGAGGCACCATCAACAAAACGATTGATTTCCGGTAAAGTTATCGGGCCACCATGTTCAAATGCCTTTAGCATAGATGGCGCACCTTCAGGTTCAACACCTATCAGTTGTACATTTGGAATTTCGTTCTTTAAATAGCTTCCAACTCCGGCAGCTAAACCACCACCACCAATTGGCATAATCACAACCTCCACACCAGGTAGATCTTCTAATATTTCTACACCAACTGTACCCTGACCTTCAATAATACTATAATTATCAAATGGGGGGATAAAAGTCATGTTGTGTTCTTTGGTGTAAGCCAAAGCTTCCATCAAACAATCATCAAAAGTATCTCCAACTAAAACCAATTCAACGCTGCCGTTACCAAACATTTCTGTTTGCTTAACTTTTTGTCTAGGAGTGATTTCGGGCATAAAAATTACGCCTTTAGTACCGAGTTTATCGCAAGAAAAAGCAACGCCTTGGGCATGGTTTCCGGCACTCGCACAAACAACTCCACGGCTCAATTCTTCTGGGGTAAGCTGACTGATCATATTGTAAGCACCACGCAATTTGTACGAACGTACAATTTGCAGGTCTTCACGTTTCAAGTATATTTCACACTCGTATTTTTCAGATAACTTGGAATTGTAGATGAGCGGGGTATGTTTTACAACATCTGCTAATCGATGCGATGCGGCTTTGGAGTCTAATTTAACAGTATTCTCTGTCATGTTTTCTAAAAGATGTAACCCTTACCTGATAACAGATAAGGGTTTAAATTTGTTTCTCCCGAAATGGGAAAGGAAAGAGGTTTAGCTATTAGATGTTTTTAGCTAACCAATCACCAACTTCACTTGTTTTGTATGCTTTGTTTTTTCCTGAAAGGTCTTCAGTTACGATACCTTCTGCAAGAGATTTGTTTACTACAGCTCTGATCAACTCTGCTTCTTCTTTTAATCCGAAAGCATCTTCGAACATCATTGCAGCAGATAGTACAGTAGCTAGAGGATTAGCAATGTCTTTACCTGCAGCCTGAGGATATGAACCGTGAATTGGCTCAAATAGCGAAGTATGAACACCGATTGAAGCAGATGGCATTAGGCCCATAGAACCAGAAATTACAGATGCTTCGTCAGTTAAAATATCACCAAATAAGTTTTCAGTGATCAATACATCGTATGAATTTGGCCATTGAACCAAACGCATCGCAACTGCATCAACAAACTCGTAACTTACTTCAACTTCAGGGAAATCTTTTTCCATGTCTTGTACTGTTTCTCTCCACAAACGTGAAGTTTCCAATACGTTAGCTTTATCTACACAGCAAAGTCTTTTGCTACGAGTCATAGCCATTTCAAAGCCTAATTTAGCAAGGCGCTGAACTTCTTCTCTGGTGTAAGTACAAGTATCGAAAGCAGTATTGCCATCGTCTTTTCTACCTCTTTCGCCGAAATAAATACCACCTGTTAACTCACGTAGGATGATAAGATCGGTACCTTCAATACGCTCTCTTTTTAATGGAGAGTTGTCAATTAAAGATGGGAAAGTAAATGTTGGACGAACGTTTGCAAATAGGCCCAGTTTTTTACGCATTTTTAGAAGTCCTTGTTCCGGACGAACCGTAGCTTTTGGATCATTATCATAACGTGGATGACCGATAGCTCCAAATAAAACAGCGTCAGCTGCCATACAGATATCGTGTGTTGCATCCGGATAAGGCTCACCAACAGCATCAATTGCACAAGCGCCGGTTAGGGCAGAAGTCCATACAATTTCGTGATTAAATTTTTGTGCTACGGCATTTGATACCTTAACTGCCTGATCAATAACCTCAGGTCCAATTCCATCTCCCGCTAAAAGAGCGATATTAAGTTTCATATATTTTCTAATTGTGTTTTTTAATATTTGTTTAATTATAGCCAGTTTTTTGTTAGGATACTAATTTTGACCTTAAATAATGTTCAACATTTTTTGGGTAGCTTTAATAGCACAAACTGTTTGATCTGAATCCAGGCCTCTGGTTATAAATACTTTCTGATCAGTTTCCCAGGTAATAATTGTTTCGCATAGGGCGTCCGAATTACTTCCGGGAGCTATCCTTACCGCGTAATCAATCAGTTTTGGTAAGCTTCTTTGTTTTTTTGCGTAAACGTTGGTTAGTGCGTTCATAAATGCATCAAACTGACCATCGCCTTGCGCATTTTCTTCAAACTTTTCTCCTTCAATTACCACAGAAATGGTTGCAGATGGGCGTAAACCCATTGCATTCATCAATACATAAGATTCTACAATAACCTTTTCTTCGTAAAGGCTGCTGTCTAATACATCTGAAATAATGTAAGGAAGATCTTCTTTGGTTACGGTTTCTTTTTTATCGCCTAATTCAATAACTCTTTGAGTCACTTTCTTTAGGTCGGCATCGTTTAGTTTTAAGCCTAATTCTTGTAGGTTTTTTTCAATATTGGCTTTGCCTGAAGTTTTTCCTAATGCATAACTGCGTTTTCTACCGAAACGTTCAGGTAGAAGGTCATTAAAGTATAAATTGTTTTTGTTGTCGCCATCAGCATGAATACCCGCTGTTTGGGTAAACACATTATCACCAACAATAGGTTTGTTTGAAGGAATTCGAACACCGGAAAATGTTTCGACAAGCTTACTAACTTTATAAATTGATGATTCTTTAAGTCCTACTTCAACCTCGGGAGCAAAGTCGTTAATTACTGCAATAGCGCTGGCCATTGCGGCATTTCCGGCTCTTTCGCCCATACCGTTTACCGTTAAATGTAAACCACTTATTCCGGCTTTTACAGATTCCAAAACATTTGCTGTACCAAGATCATAATCGTTATGCGCATGGAAATCAAAATGGGTATCCGGGTATTTTAGTTTAAGCTCAGTAATATATTTAAAGGTTTCGCCAGGTGTTAAAATACCCAGTGTATCCGGTAATAAGATTCTTTTTATCGGTTGAGTAGTCAGAAAATCTAATAACTGTAAAACATACTCTGGAGAGTTACGCATGCCATTACTCCAATCTTCTAGATAGACATTGGTGGCAATGTTGTTGGCAATAGCCAGATCAATAACATGCTTAATTTCTGCAAAATGCTGTTCAGGTGTTTTTTTAAGCTGATGCGTTAAATGGTTTAGTGAACCTTTTGTTAGCAGGTTTTGAACTTTAACTCCTGCGCTTAGCATCCAGTCAATAGAAACACCATTATCAACAAAAGACAATACTTCTATACGATCTGCATATCCGTTTGCTTCTGCCCAATTCAAAACGGCTTTTACAGCCTGAAATTCTCCGTCAGATACACGTGCAGAAGCAATTTCAGCCCTGTCTACATGGAGTTCTTCCAATAGTAGTTGGGCTATGGTTAACTTTTCTGAAATGGAAAAAGACACACCCGATGTTTGTTCTCCATCGCGGAGTGTAGTATCCATTATCTCTATTTTCCTTCTTTCCATGTACGGGATCTTACGTTGTTTTCTTTATTCTCATCGTCGTCCTGAATTTATTTCAGGATGACGATGAGAGGCTTACATTGTCTCTTAAAGAGGAAGCTGCAATGCAAACTCTTCTATTTCTGGTTTTATGCTTTGTAGGTAATCGATGTCATCGAAACCATTCAACATATTGTCTTTTTTATAAGGACTAATTTCGAAAGTTTCTTTTTCGCCGGTTGCTAGAAGCGTAATGGTTTGTTCTGGTAAGTTTACTTCCAGTTCTGTATTAGGATCAGCAAAAATTGCAGCAAAGATCTTTTCAGAAAACTCAGGACTAACCTGAACTGGTAAAACACCAATGTTTAGGCAGTTGTTTCTAAAGATATCAGCAAAGAAGCTTGATACTACACATCTGAATCCATAATCATAAACAGCCCAGGCAGCATGTTCTCTTGATGAACCTGAACCAAAGTTTTTACCACCAACAAGTATTTTTCCGCTATAAACAGGGTTGTTTAATACAAAATCTTTTTTCGGTGTGTTATCTGGGTTATATCTCCAGTCGCGGAAAATGTTGTCGCCAAATCCAACGCGTTCTGTAGCTTTTAAAAAGCGAGCAGGAATTAACTGATCGGTATCCACATTTTCAATTGGAAGTGGAACCGCGGTGCTTTTTAGGATATTAAATTTATCGTAGGCCATTTTAATCTTTTAAGTGTGTTTAGACAAGTTCTTCAATTAATGTTCTTGGGTCTGTAACCACGCCGGTAACAGCTGCTGCAGCAGCAACTAGCGGACTGGCTAACATGGTTCTTGAACCAGGACCTTGTCTTCCTTCAAAATTTCTGTTCGAGGTACTTACAGCATATTTTCCTGCAGGTATCTTATCGTCGTTCATTGCTAAACAAGCAGAACAACCAGGTTGGCGTAATTCAAAGCCAGCTTCAGTTAAAATATCAAGTAACCCTTCTTCTTTAATCTGAGCTTCAACGATATGAGAACCAGGAACTAACCAAACGGTTACATCATCAGCTTTATGTCTGCCTTTTACGATTGAAGTAAATGCTCTGAAATCTTCGATACGACCATTGGTACAGCTACCAACAAACACGAAATCAATTTTCTTACCTATCATCGACTCACCTTCAGCGAAGCCCATGTAACCTAATGATTTAGCATAGGTTGCAGCACCACCTTCTGCATGAGCAGCATCAGGGATGTCATGAGAAATTCCCATTCCCATTCCCGGGTTAGTACCATAAGTAATCATTGGCTCAATTGCAGATCCATCGAAAGTTAATTCTTTATCAAAAACAGCGTCAGCATCAGTTTTTAACGTTTTGTAATAAGCTAATGCTCTATCCCAAGCTTCGCCTTTAGGGCTAAACTCGCGACCTTTTACGTACTCGATAGTAGTTTCATCCGGAGCAATCATACCGCCACGGGCACCCATTTCAATACTTAAGTTACAAACCGTCATACGGCCTTCCATGGTCATGTTTTCGAAAACATCACCAGCATATTCAACAAAATATCCGGTTGCACCAGAAGTAGTAAGTTGAGAAATGATGAACAATGCAACGTCTTTAGGAGTAACACCTACACCTAATTTGCCATTAACATTGATGCGCATTTTTTTAGGTTTTGGCTGCATAATGCACTGAGTAGAGAGTACCATTTCTACTTCAGAAGTACCAATACCAAAAGCAATAGCACCAAAAGCACCATGCGTTGAAGTATGTGAATCACCACAAACGATAGTTGCACCAGGTTGTGTAATTCCGTATTCAGGACCTACAACATGGACAATACCATTTTTTTGGTGACCTAATCCCCAGTGGCTGATGCCATATTCATTAGAGTTAGACTCTAATGCTTTTAACTGGTTAGCTGAAAGTGGATCAGCAACAGGCAAATGTTGGTTAATTGTTGGCGTGTTATGATCTGCCGTAGCAAATGTACGCTCAGGATATAATACTTTTATTCCTCTGCTTTTTAAACCTAAAAAGGCAACAGGACTTGTTACTTCGTGGATAAGGTGGCGATCGATAAAAAGCACATCTGGACCTCCTTCGATTTTACGTACCACGTGAGTGTCCCAAACCTTATCAAATAATGTTTTGCTCATTTTTTTTCTTTTTTATTATGAATTCCTTTTGTGAATAGGGGTTAAGCTAATTGCTGCTTGCCCATCATTAACAAAAGATCTTCATCATTAATATCTAATTTACTGTCTGCCACTGTAAGGAAGCGATGGTAAGCTTCGCTCAATTCCTCTTTACTTAAGTTAAAACCTAAGCGTTCCAAATGGAACTTTAAAGCATGTCTGCCACTACGTGCGGTAAGTACGATACTTGCATCAGGGAAACCAACATCTTCAGGACGTATAATTTCATAATTTTCGCGGTTTTTTAAGAAACCATCCTGGTGAATACCTGAACTGTGTGCAAATGCATTGCTACCAACAATTGCTTTATTTGGTTGTACCGGCATACGCATTTGTGAACTTACCATGCGGCTCAACTCATAAAAGTTTTTAGTGTTGATATTGGTGTGTAAACCTAATGCCTGGTGCGTCTTTAAAATCATGACGACCTCTTCAATAGAGGTATTACCTGCACGTTCGCCAATACCATTAATAGTGCCTTCAATTTGACGGGCACCGTTTTGTAAACCTGCAATTGAATTTGCTGTAGCTAAACCTAAATCATTGTGGCAATGCACAGAAATGATGGCATTGTCAATGTTTTTTACGTTCTCTTTCAAAAACTTGATTTTTCTTCCGTATTGATCCGGTAAGCAATAACCATTTGTATCGGGTATGTTTACCACGGTAGCACCAGCTGCAATAACAGCTTCTACCATTTGGGCAAGGAAACGTTCATCTGCACGACCAGCATCTTCTGCATAGAATTCGATATCCTCTACAAATTGTTTAGCATATTTAACGGCTTCAACAGCACGTGCTAAGATATCTTCTCTTGTGCTATTAAATTTATGTTTAATGTGCATGTCAGACGAGCCAATACCTGTATGGATTCGCGGACGTTTTGCATATTTCAATGCAGCAACAGCGGAATCGATATCGCCTTTATTTGCACGTGTAAGCGCACATATAATAGGCTCAGATACAGCTTTAGAAAGCTCTACCACACTTTGGAAATCACCTGGACTTGAAATAGGGAAACCTGCTTCAATAATGTCCACGCCAAGAGCTTCCAATTCCTTAGCAATTTCTATTTTCTCTGGGGTTGTTAATTGGCAACCCGGCACTTGTTCACCATCACGCAACGTGGTGTCAAACACATAAACTCTATTTGGATCGTGTAACATAATTTTCTTTTTAAGTTAGTATAGGTTTCTTGTGCAATATTTCAACGGAGTTTACCTCACCGTTTTCTAATAAAATTCTTTTCTCAATACAGCCAGGTATTTGTGATTCAAAATGGCCAACATATATTAGTGTCGTCCCATTTTTACACAATTCATCAACCAGTTTGTTAAAATGCAGTGTTTGTTGTTGATCTAGTCCCTGGCAAGGTTCATCAAGTATCAGTAGCTCCGGATTTTTTACAATGGTACGGGCTAACAATGCCAATCTTTGTTTGCCAAGAGGAAGTTCATTCATCAAGGTGTTTTTGTATTCATCAAGCCCGAAATAATGAATTAATTCATCAGCCTGTGCTTTTTTTGAATACCCCGGATCGCAGAACAAGCCTGAGCTATCATAAAATCCGGAAACAATGCTTTGCCAAACAGTTGCGGATGGATCAAAATACCAATGTAATTCTGGTGATATTAAGCCTATTCGTTCTTTAATCTCCCAGATACTTTCTCCGCTTCCTCTTTTGTTTCCAAATAAATGGAAGTCATTAGCGTAAGCCTGAGGGTGATCGCCACAGATTAAACTTAACAGGGTTGATTTTCCAGAACCATTATGGCCGTGTAACACCCATTTTTCTCCAGCTTTAACTTCCCAGTTGATATTTTTTAATACCTGTTTTTCGCCATAGCTGATATTTACATTGATCATTCTAATGATCTCTTCTGATGAAGCGTTAACAACTGCCTCGCTCAAAAATGTAGGTACCTGCTTGTCGAATGTTTCTATATCGTTATTCCAGGTACGTTCATCAGCAGAAATTTCTACTAGCTTGCCCTCTTCAATAGTCGCAATACGATTGATACATGATGGCAATTCGGTTTCATTGCTGATTAAGATCAACTGTGTACCTGCTTCAGAAATTTCTTCAAGTAAAATGTTTAAGTTTTTACGTGAAAGTACATCCAATCCGTTATACGGAAGATCTAGGATTAACAATTGCGGCTTTAACCATATTGCCTTAACCAATTGTAATTTCTTATGCTCTCCGCTGGATAACTGGATAAGTGTTGAGTTTATCAATTCAGAAAAACCTAAAGCGGCTAAAACTCTGTCTACTTCATTAAATTGAAGTGAATGTTTTTTGCCGAAACTTTCCAATTCAGCTTTTACTGTTGCTGTAGTTTCTGTTGACTGCTTATTGTAACGCTGTTGATAGTAGAAATTAGACTGACCTTCTAAGTCTTTAAATTGAAACCAGTTAGCCACATAATAGGCTAATGCAGGTAAACTGCTTTGAGAATTAAAACTAGTTTCAATATTGCTGTAACTATGGCCTATTCTAGCAATAGCTTTTGCTAATGAGGTTTTGCCACTTCCGCTTGTTCCGCATACCAACCAATTTTCATTCGCATTTATAGTCCAGTTCAAATCCTGTAACACAGGTTTGTTCCGGTACTTTAAATTTAGGTTGGTGATATGGACGACGGGTTTTGACATTATATTGTTTTTGTAAGCAGCTGTATTAGATACAGCTGCTTTACTTTATTTTTATGCTGTTTTGATCGATTTCATTGCAGTCATCGCTTTTCTTAATCTAGCGCCAACTACTTCTACTTCATGAGAACGAAGAACTTCATTAATTGCAATTAGTGTTCTGTTATCAACTGAACCATCTTTACCTTCGTTAAAGTTTTTACCAACTAGGTCAGTATCAACTTTAGTCATGAAATCAGCTAATAATGGTTTACAAGCGTAATCAAATAAGTAGCAACCGTATTCAGCAGTATCAGAGATAACGCGGTTCATTTCGAATAACTTTTTACGTGCAATTGTATTTGCAATAAGTGGAGTTTCGTGTAATGACTCGTAGTAAGCAGATTCTGGTTTAATACCAGCTTGTACCATAGTTTCGAAAGCCAACTCAACACCTGCTCTAACAAAAGCAACCATTAAAGTATAGTTGTCAAAATATTCTTGCTCACCAATTTTTACATCACCGGCAGGAGTTTTTTCAAAAGCAGTTTCGCCAGTAGCTGCACGCCATGCTAATAAGTTTTTATCACCAGCAGCCCAGTCTTCCATCATTGTACGGCTAAATTCACCGCTCATGATGTCATCCTGATGTTTTTGGAATAAAGGGCGCATAATGTTTTTCAATTCTTCTGAAATTTCAAAAGCTTTAACTTTAGCTACATTGCTTAATCTGTCCATCATACCAGATACACCGCCATGCTTTAATGCTTCAGTAATTACTTCAACACCGTATTGAACAAGTTTAGACGCGTAACCAGCATCAATTCCTTTTTCAACCATTTTATCAAAAGAAAGGATTGAACCAGTTTGTAACAAACCACAAAGGATGGTTTGCTCACCCATTAAATCTGATTTTACTTCAGCAACAAAAGATGATTTTAAAACACCAGCTCTGTGGCCACCAGTTCCAACGCAGTAAGCTTTAGCTTGTGCTAAACCTTTTCCTTCAGGATCATTCTCAGGGTGTACAGCGATTAGGGTCGGTACACCAAAACCTCTTACATATTCTGCTCTTACTTCACTTCCAGGGCATTTTGGAGCTACCATGATAACCGTAATGTCTTTACGGATCTGCATTCCTTCTTCCACAATGTTGAAACCGTGTGAGTACAATAAAGTAGCACCTTGTTTCATTAACGGCATAACTGCGTTTACAACGGCAGTATGTTGTTTATCAGGAGTAAGGTTGATAACTACATCAGCTGTAGGAATTAATTCTTCGTAAGTGCCAACAGTAAAGTTGTTTTCTGTAGCATTTTTCCATGAATCTCTTTTGCCTTCGATAGCTTCTTTTCTTAAAGTATAGGCAACATTTAAACCACTATCTCTTAAATTTAAACCTTGGTTAAGGCCTTGTGCACCACAACCTACAATTACCAGTTTTTTTCCTTTTAGTGCATTTACGCCATCAAGAAATTCTGAACTGTCCATGAAATCGCAAACACCTAATTGGTTTAATTTTTCTCTAAGAGGTAATGTGTTAAAATAATTTGACATCGTTTTATTGGTTTTGTTTTTAAGGTTCTTATTTACTTATTATTTATCGCTTTTTTAATTGATGATGCACAACCATAATGGAAGGAATCATGTATCGGGAAAAACTGAATTGCTTCAATTGTACTGTTCAACTCTACACCATAACTGGTGGTAAATGCATGGTAATTTACGAAAACATTATTACGTAAATCCTTAGCCAGGTCGTCAATAGTGCTGAGCATCAGTTCTTTTAAGCTATCTATTTCTTCAGCTTCAACGAACTTTTCAGGTTTTGTTCCTTTTTGGTATGACAGAATATACTGAGGGTCGATAGTAGGAGTAAGCCCAGCCAGCTTATAGCAAAGCAATTGCTGACTTACTATTATATGTCCAAAATTCCAGATCATATTGTTGTTAAAACCTGCCGGTACCTCATTCAACTCTTCAATTGTTGATGTTTCAATCAACTCAATAAAGTTTTTTCTGGTTTGTCTTATTGTTGTAAAAAGGTAATTCTCCATCTTATAGTTCTGTAATGCTATTCGCTTTTTAGCGAATTACATGCTAAATACGTTTTTCTCTTTATCAAGGAATTCATTTTCAATCACATCCTCACCCGGTTCTCTGCGCTCAAACTCTCTAAGTTTGCGGTTAAAGCCTTCGCTGTCTTTAATGATCGCTACTCTTGCACTTCTTACAAACTCAATTAAACCGTAAGGTTGTAAAACCTCTATTAGTTTATCAGTTTCTTCTCTGTGACCGGTAGTTTCAAAAACAGTATAATCTTTGCGGATCACTACTGCTCTTGCACCATTTTCGCGAAGCAAACGCTCTACCGATACTTTCTCAGCAATAGTATCAGTAGGCACTTTATATAGTGCCATTTCCTGCCAGATGATATCCTCGTTAGTATTGTAGTATACTTTCAATACTTCAACTTGTTTTTCTATCTGACGGGCAAGCTTGCGAACTACTTCTTCAGTTTCGTGAATTACGATATTGAAACGGTGAATGTGTTCAATTTCTGAAGGAGAGGTGTTTAAGCTTTCAATGTTAATTTTTCTTCTTGAGAAGATGATGGCTATACGGTTAAGTATGCCGATTCTATTTTCGGTATATGCAGTAATCGTAAATTCCTGTTTTCCGGTTATTTCTATGTCGTTGGAATTGCTCATGATCTTTAATTATTTAAGTCTGATTTCGCTTACACTACTTCCTTGTGGAACCATTGGGAACACATTATGTTCTTTAGCTACCATTACCTCTAAAAGGTAAGAGCCTTTGTGGTTCAACATTTCGTCGATTGCCGCAACAAGGTCTTCGCGCTCTGATACTTTTTTACCTGCGATGTAATATGAATCAGCAAGTTTTACAAAATCAGGGCTAGTAATGTCAACAAAGGAATAACGTTTTTCGTGGAACAACTGTTGCCACTGACGAACCATTCCTAAGAATCTGTTGTTCAAAATCATGATTTTAACATCGATGCCACTTTGCATAATGGTTCCTAGTTCCTGACAAGTCATCTGGAAACCACCATCACCAATAATAGCAACTACTGTACGATCAGGCGCTCCAAACTTAGCGCCAATTGCAGCCGGCAAGCCAAAGCCCATAGTGCCTAAACCACCACTGGTAATGTTGCTTCTGGTTTGGTTAAACTTAGCGTAACGACAAGCAACCATTTGATGTTGACCAACATCGGTAACAATAACAGCGTCACCTTTGGTTAACTCATTTAATTTATTGATGACCTCGCCCATGGTAAGCTCACCAGTTTCAGGGTTTAGTTCTTTTTGTATAACTGTTTCTTGCTCAGTTTTATCATAAGTTCTGAATTCTTTTACCCATTCAGTATGTTCTTTTTTCTCAGCTAGTGCAGTTAACAATGGTAATGTTTCTTTACAATCGCCCCAAACAGGAACGTCAGCTTTTACGTTTTTATCAATCTCAGCAGGGTCGATATCCAAATGGATAACTTTTGCCTGTTTTGCATATTTATCTAAGCGGCCGGTAACACGGTCGTCAAAACGCATTCCTATTGCAATTAAAACATCGCAAGCGTTGGTTTGTACGTTCGGGCCATAGTTACCATGCATTCCAAGCATACCCACATTTAATGGATGGTCTGTAGGGATAGCACCAGCACCTAATATTGTCCATGCTGCAGGAATACCTGTTTTCTCTACAAAAGCTTTAAACTCTTGTTCTGCATTACCTAACAATACACCTTGTCCGAATAAGATGAAAGGTTTTTTAGCGCTGTTAATTAACGCTGCTGCCTGCTCAATATATTCTTTTCTGATCAGCGGTTTTGGGCGGTAGCTACGGATATGTTCGCAAGGAGTGTATCCTTCGTATTCGAACATTTGTAACTGCGCATTTTTGGTGATGTCAATTAAAACCGGACCTGGTCTACCGCTACGAGCAATGTAAAAAGCTTTTGCAAGTACACTAGGGATTTCATTAGCATCAGTTACCTGATAGTTCCATTTTGTAACCGGAGTAGTAATGTTAATTACATCAGTTTCCTGAAACGCATCGGTACCTAAAAGGTGTGCAAAAACCTGACCTGTAATGCAAACCATGGGAGTGCTGTCTATCTGAGCATCAGCCAAACCTGTAACCAGGTTGGTTGCGCCGGGACCGCTGGTTGCAAAAACAACGCCGACTTTACCTGAAGTACGTGCATAACCTTGGCCGGCATGTGTGCCGCCTTGCTCATGGCGTACTAAAATATGTTGTAGTTTTTCTTTGTAATCGTATAGTGCATCATAAATAGGCATGATGGCTCCGCCCGGGTAACCAAAGATGGTATCTGTACCTTCAGCTATTAGGCCTTCCAATAAAGCTACAGAGCCTGAAACAGTGGTTGTTTTTTTAGGTTCTGTTAAGGTTGTTGCTTCCTCGTGTGCTGTATCCATTGTTGTATATTTAGGTATAGGGGTTTCTAATTAATTAGTCAGTGTAAGCATCAGTAACACAGCCTTCGCTGGCGTTACTTACTTGTTTAAGGTATTTGTAGAGTACTCCTTTGGTGACGGGTGGTGGTAACTGTGTCCAAGCCGCGCGACGGGTTGCCAATTGTTCTTCAGTTAAATGCACATCTATTGTGTTGTTTACTGCATCAATAGTAATGATGTCATCATCATGAACTAGTCCGATGTTTCCGCCATCCCATGCTTCAGGAGTGATGTGGCCCACTACGAAACCGTGAGTACCACCAGAAAAACGGCCATCTGTAATTAAAGCTACAGTTTTGCCTAAGCCTGCACCTATAATTAATGAAGTAGGTTTCAGCATTTCCGGCATGCCCGGCGCACCTTTAGGTCCAACCTGTCTGATTACTACTACGTCGCCACTTTTTAATCTTCCACTTTGGATGCCTGCCATAAGCGCTTTTTCTCCGTCAAAAACACGTGCCGGACCTGTAAATTTCTCTCCTTCTTTACCACTGATTTTAGCTACAGAACCTTTGGTGGCCAGGTTGCCATACAGCATTTGTAAGTGTCCGGTTTCTTTAATAGGGGCGGTTATAGGGAATATAACTTTTTGTTTGTCAAAATCTAAGTCTACTGCATCAGCAACATTCTCTGCTAAGGTTTTACCTGTAACAGTGATACAATCGCCATGAACTAAACCAACTTTGATAAGATATTTTAAAACGGCAGGTACACCACCAATTTCATGTAAATCTTCCATCAGGTAAGTTCCACTTGGTTTTAAATCGCCAAGAACAGGAGTGCTGTCGCTGATTTTTTGGAAGTCGCTAAGTTGCAAGTTTAAGCCTACAGATTTAGCCATTGCAATTAAGTGCAATACTGCATTTGTAGAACCACCTAATACCATTACTGTTACGATAGCATTGTGAAATGATCTTTCAGTCATGATATCCGAAGGAAGTATGTTTCTTTCTAATAAAACTCTGATGGCTTTACCGGCTTCTAAACATTCATTTCTTTTTTCTTCGCTTAATGCAGGATAAGAAGAGCTATAAGGCAAACTCATACCTAAAGCTTCGATAGCAGAAGCCATCGTATTAGCTGTATACATACCACCGCATGCGCCAGCACCCGGACAAGCATTTTTGATTACACCCTGGAAATCTTCTTCAGCTAAGTTACCAGCTAATTTTTGTCCCAATGCTTCGAAAGCTGAAACAATGTTTAATGCTTTTCCCTGGTAGTTTCCAGAGTGGATACTTCCACCGTAAACCATGATAGATGGGCGATTTAAACGGCCCATTGCCATGATAGAGCCTGGCATGTTTTTATCGCAACCAGGTATAGTGATTAATCCATCGTAGTATTGGCCACCACAAATGGTTTCAATTGAATCTGCAATAACGTCTCTGGATACTAAAGAATAACGCATTCCGTCTGTTCCGTTTGACATACCATCACTAACACCAATAGTGCTGAATGTTAAACCGACCATGTCATTTTTCCATACACCATCTTTAACAATTTTGGCTAAATCATTTAAATGCATGTTGCAGGTGTTTCCATCATATCCCATGCTGGCAATACCAACCTGAGCTTTATCCATATCTGCTTTAGTTAAACCAATTCCGTACAACATTGCTTGTGCAGCTGGTTGTGTAGGGTCTTGTGTAAAAGTTTTACTGTAGCGATTGATTTCTGGTGTTTGTGACATATTATGTGGTTAGGTCTTTTTTGTTATTTACTTATTATATAATAGTTATATGATTACTTCGTAATTCTGTTTTTCTAATACCAAAGATCTATAGGTACGTTGTATTGTTGCGCCAACACTCTCTGTCCATTTTAATGGGAATGTATATTCGTCGACAGATGCTATTCCTGCAATTTCGGTAGCGGTGCCACAGAAAAATGCACTATCTGCATGTTTCAGATCTTTAACGCTTAAATGCTTTTCAACAATTTCAATATCTAGAATATGGCATAGCTCTATTACTGTAGCGCGGGTAATGCCCGGCAAAATGTTTCCAAGAGGAGGGGTGTACAATTTGCCGTTTTTTTCGATAAAGATGTTAGCGCCCGGAGCTTCGGCAATGTTGCCATACATATCAAGCAATAAAGCTTCATCAAATCCTTTGCTCTTGGCTTCTGTAGTGGCTAGTATGGAGTTAACATAGTTGCCACTAACCTTAGCTTCAATAGGAGTTGACTTAGGGTTTGGGCGCTCATAGCTTGAGATTGAAACTTTAAGCAATTTATGACCAAGGTAAGCGTCCCAGTCCCATACACAGATCATGATTGAAGCTTCTTTGGCTGCAACTAATGACATGGCTGGAGGGCAATATATTAAAGGACGGATATAAGCATCCTTTAAGTTGTTGATTTCTAGTAATCTGTAAGTCTGCTTTATTAATTTGTTGATGTCCCAGGTAAAAGGAATATGAACTAATTCTGCAGAACGTTTTAATCTTTCGAAATGTTCTCTCGCTTTAAAAATACGGGTGCCGTTATGAGTGCCGTAGGCCCTGATCCCTTCAAAAACTGCATAGCCGTAGTGTAACGACTGACCATACAAATCGGCATTTGCATCGGCTGCTTTTTCGAACCGCCCATTTAGGTAAAGAATGGTATTTGAGTTGAAATATTGCATTTTTTGTTAGGTATGTTTTTGTATTTTAGATGTTTCATTAAAAAAGCGCCACTTGTGGTGGCGCTCTAGTATATTTTTAAGTATTAAATATTCCTTTATAGCGCCTTTTCCTTCTGAATAATCAGTAGGAGAATTACATTGACAATTACAGTAAATAAGACGTTGATTGAAAGGTTCATATCGTTGTTTAATTTCTTGTTGTTTTATAGAATCCAATTTACCTCTTGGCGGTTAAACTATCAATAGGCTAGTGAAAATAAATGAAAAAAAATATAATTCTGTGTTTTATTTGAATATAAGAATTATGTTCTTGTTTTATGTGCATTATCATATCTTAACGTGGCGGCTGCTATACCAAATATGAAATCGGTATTCGGTATAGGTGTTATGCTAGCATTATAAATTTGTGAGTTTTCTTCCTAAAATGTGGAAAACCTCGAAAAAATTGATTGGAATGTTGGTTTTTCGAGAGCTTGTTTTTTAGGGAATTCAGGATTGCGATTGTATGTAAAAAAATAGCCTGTATCAAGTTTATGATACAGGCTATTTTAAATATTGTATGATTAAATATTAGGCAACCCCTTCGGCTAACACAATAATTTTGTTTTTTAAAACTTCAACTACGCCACCTTTAATATTAAAGGTTTGATCGCCAGCTTTACATTTAATAATTACAGGTCCATCTTCTAAAGTTGAGATGATAGGTGCATGGTCATGTAGTATCTGGAAAGAACCCATGGTACCAGGAACAGTAACTGCTGTTACATCACCTTCAAAAACTTTCTTATCTGGGGTTAATATTTCTAGTGTCATATATATATTATGTACGCTTTAAAAATTAAGCGTTTGCTTCAGCTAATAGTTTTTTACCTTTTTCAATAGCTTCTTCAATGCTTCCAACTAAGTTAAATGCAGCTTCTGGATACTCATCAACTTCACCATCCATGATCATGTTAAATCCTTTGATGGTATCTTTAATGTCAACAAGAACTCCTTTTAAGCCTGTAAATTGCTCAGCAACGTGGAAAGGCTGAGACAAGAAACGCTGAACACGACGTGCACGTGATACAACTAATTTATCTTCCTCAGATAACTCGTCCATACCAAGGATTGCAATAATATCTTGTAATTCTTTATAGCGTTGTAATGTTTCTTTAACACGTTGAGCTGTGTTGTAGTGCTCGTCACCTAAAACAGCTGGAGACAAGATACGTGAAGTAGAATCCAATGGATCCACAGCAGGATAGATACCTAACTCAGCAATTTTACGAGATAATACAGTTGTAGCATCTAAGTGGGCGAAAGTTGTAGCCGGAGCAGGGTCAGTTAAATCATCCGCAGGAACATAAACCGCCTGTACTGAAGTAATTGAACCACGTTTTGTTGAAGTAATACGCTCTTGCATTAAACCCATCTCAGTAGCTAGAGTTGGTTGGTAACCTACAGCAGAAGGCATACGACCTAGTAGTGCAGATACCTCAGAACCAGCCTGAGTGAAACGGAAGATGTTATCAACGAAGAAAAGGATGTCTTTTCCAGCGCCTTCGCCATCACCATCACGGAAATATTCAGCAACTGTTAATCCTGATAATGCTACACGAGCACGTGCACCAGGAGGCTCGTTCATTTGACCGAAAACCAATGTTGCTTTAGATTCTTTTAATTTTTCAGTATCAACTTTACTCAAATCCCATCCACCTTTTTCCATTGAATGAAGGAAATCTTCACCGTAGTTGATTACACCAGATTCGATAAACTCACGTAAAAGGTCATTACCTTCACGAGTACGCTCACCAACACCAGCAAATACAGATAAACCAGCATAAGCTTTCGCGATGTTGTTTACCAACTCCATGATCAATACTGTTTTACCTACCCCAGCACCACCAAACAAACCGATTTTACCACCTTTTGCATAAGGCTCTAGTAAGTCGATTACTTTAATACCTGTGAAAAGTACTTCAGTTTCAGTTGATAACTCATCAAATCTTGGAGGAGCATTGTGGATTGGTCTACCGCCGGCTTTACTAACAGCATTAATACCATCAATAGCTTCACCAACAACATTGAATAAGCGACCTTTAATTTGATCGCCAACTGGCATTTGAATAGGAGCACCAGTATCTAATGCTTTCATTCCACGAACCAAACCATCGGTCGAGTCCATTGCAATTGCACGTACGCGGTCTTCACCAAGATGTTGTTGAACTTCTAAAACGACTTTCTGTCCGTTTTCTTTTTCAATCTCTAATGCAGAGAAAATTTGAGGTAAATGAGCATCGTCAGCAAAACTCACGTCAACTACCGGTCCTATAATCTGCGCTATTTTTCCAATGTTAGGCATATATTGTTTTGGGTAAAATTATAAATATCAATTTGTTAAAGGCTGTTTTATGGGCCTACAATTCGGTTTGCAAAGTTAAAATTTTTATACAAGAAATACATATATAAATAAAAAGTTTTTCCACAGTTTTTTAATCAATATTTTAGCGAGTATTATTGAGGCTCGAATTATGCCTCTTAACGCATCAAATAGTGATTTTTGCGGTATTATTGGTTGTTGAAAATTGTAAATAAACATTAATGAAAACCATACTTGTAACAGGGAGTAACGGCCTTTTGGGTCAAAAAATAACAGAGCGATTATTTACTACGAAGGAATTTAAGCTAATTGCAACATCAAAAGGAGAGGATCGTTATCCTGTTAATGATGGATATATTTATGCTGAAATGAATATTCTGGATTCCAGGAACGTAAGGGAAGTTGTAGAACGCTATAAACCTGATGCGATTATTCATACAGCGGCTTTAACCAATGTGGATACCTGTGAGGATCAAAAAGAACTTGCCTACCAGTTAAATGTAGAATCAGTAAAAACACTGATTTCCATTTGTGAAGAATATGATATTCAATTGGTACACTTATCAACCGATTTTATTTTTGATGGTGCAAATGGTCCTTATACTGAGGAAGCCCCTGTTAGTCCTTTAAGTTATTATGGACAAACTAAGGTCGAGGCAGAGGAAGCTGTTAAAGCGTCGAAATGTAGATGGGTAATATTGCGTACTATATTAGTATACGGTATAGTAAGTGATATGAGTCGTAGTAATATAGTATTATGGGCTAAGGGTGCTTTAGAAAAAGGCACCCCAATAAATGTGGTTAACGATCAATGGAGAATGCCTACTCTTGCAGAGGATTTAGCCGATTGTTGTCTGCTTGCTGTGGAAAAAGATGCGCAGGGGATATATAATGCGTCTGGAAAGGACATGATGAGTGTTTGTGAGTTGGTAGAAAGAGTGGCTGATTACTGGAAGCTTGATAAAAGCTTAATTAATGAGATCAGTGCAGCAACGCTTAATCAAACAGCAAAGCGACCAGTAAGAACAGGATTTGTGTTAGATAAGACCATCCGAGACTTAGGCTACAATCCTCACAGTTTTGAGGAAGGGCTGGCAATTTTGGATGATCAATTAAAGAAGTAGTTACCAAGCGGTCATTTTTTGTTTTTTGATTTGAAACAAGTGGTACACAAATTTATATTTGAAAAATAAACTTAATTATAATATGGCATTACAAGTTGGCGATAAAGCCCCGGATTTTAAATTATTCAGTTCTGAGTTGAAAGAAGTATCTCTTTCTGATTATCAAGGAAAAAAAGTTGTAGTACACTTTTTTCCGATGGCATTTACAGGTGTTTGTACTGCTCAGCTATGTACTATGAGAGATAGTTTTGGTTATTATGAAGGAATGAATGCTGCAGTTATAGGTATTTCTGTAGATTCTCCTTTTACTTTGGCTAAATTTAAGGAAGATCAAGCTTACCAGTTTCCGTTACTTTCGGATTTTAATAAAGAAATCTCTCAATCTTACGGCGCGTTTTACGAAGATTTTGTCTTTAATTTAAAGGGAGTTTCCAAAAGAGCGGCTTTTGTTGTGGATGAAGAAGGAAAAATTATCCATGCTGAAGTTTTAGAAGATGCAGGTAATATGCCTGATTTTGATGCAATTAAGGAGGCAGTAGAAGCATAACATAGTTCTGCGAGGGTAATGCTTGGAATAATTTTATAAAAAATGTTGTTATTTTGAATTTCAAGCATTACTTTTGCAGTCCGTTAACGAAACGGAATTAATAAAAAAAACGCATTTGTAGCTCAATTGGATAGAGCATCTCACTACGGATGAGAAGGTTTGGGGTTCGAATCCCTACAAGTGCACTTTACCGGAGTCAATTTTTTCAATAAAATTTGCTCCGGTTTTTTTATGCCTTAACTTCCTGTTAATGTGATAGATAAGCTGGATAGCCCGATTCATTTTAGTGGTTCGATGATTTTCACCGTCAAAAACCCATTTTTCCAAGAAAATCGAACCAGTTATTGCCCTTTGGATGTCAGAATCGGCCTCTGAATAGAATTGAGAGAGTTTTTTGAGATTTGATGCCGCTAAAGTTGCCATATTTTCTATATCAAGTTCTTCTGAATCCCGTTCATTCAGCTCTTTCAGCGCCGCTTTAGCCCTTTCGATCTTGTCTTCACAGTCTTTTTTGATATTCTGGTACTCAGTTCCACTGATGACATCATTGATTAGTAATTCTACCGACTTATTTATGCGGTTATTTTGTTCTGTAATGATTTCTATGGTTCGAGAACGGTCTGCCTTTGACGCTCGATTTTCAAAATACGCATCAGAAACCACAGAAATAAACAATTCTGCCATTCCTGGTCTTGGCACAAACTGCTTAAGCATACGTTCAAACAAGATATTGGTCATGTCCGCCCGGAATCTAGGACAACCCGTCTTACAGTGATAATAGTGATAGTAATGTTTGCGTCCCCTAGATGCACTACCTGTAAGCACCTCACCGCATTTAGGGCAAATTAGGAAACCACGTAATGCTAAAGAACGTGGAGAAACAGCTTTACTGCCTTGTTTCTGCTTGAACTGGCGTTTTCTACCATCCAGTACGTCCTGAACTTTATAAAACAAACTTTCTGAAATTAAAGGTTCATGCAGTCCATCCACAATTCTGGCTTCCTCGTCTTTAAAAGCTGGAATTCTAATTTTCCCACAATAACCAGGATTTCGGATGTAATCCCAAAAACTGCTGCGACCGCATTTTAACCCCATTTCCTTTGCCTTCATCCAAACATGTTCAGTTGCAAAAGTCCCCTCTGCTATCTGTTCAAATGCCCATTTCATGTAACTGGCTTCAGGTTCATATATGGCAATATATTTTTTGCCATCTTCAGTAATTTTGTTCTTATAGCCTGCTGGTGCGCGTCCCATCCATCGCCCTTCTTTTTTCGCCCTTCTCATACCATATTTCACATTCAATGCCCTACGGTCATTTTCTACCTCAGGCATAGAAAGATAAACGGCCAGGATCGTCTTACTTTCCGGAACTTCAACATCTAAAGGCTGTTCAATAGCGACTGGCTCAACAAAGTAATCAAAATTGAGGATGCGGATCATCTGGTAAGCATCAGCTGTATTTCTGCTGAACCGATCCCATTTAGTGAACATGATATAATCAAAGTCTTTGCCCTTTGACCGCTTCATTTCGGCCAGTAGTTTGTTCCATTCAGGACGGTTAAAAGTTTTGGCCGAATAATCCTCAAAGATGATCTTGGTAACCTCTATATGGTTCCTTAAACAATAGGTTTGTAAACGTTCGGCCTGATCCCGTTGGGAAAAGCCCTTGTCTGCCTGCTCATCAGTACTCACCCTGATGTATAAACATGCTTTTTTCATTAAATTTCTCCTTTCATTTTCATGTTATTATTGGTTAATAAATCAGTTATTTAAACAGCTTTCTTGGAGTTCTAACATCTGGGTAATTTTCGCCAGAATCTCTCCTAATTATCTGTTTGACTGATAAATTAGCGAATTTATACATGAAATCCAAAATTAGTTCGGCTTCAGTATAGTTAACTATTGTCCCGTTTTCTTCGAGAATTTTAACGGCTTTTTGAGGGTTTATGGTACGTTTCCCGGTCGTTCTTATGTCTCTCATGTTTTGCAGATTGGGATGCAAACATGGAGTGTCTAAAATTAGCTTGGTCACTAGTAGTGATGAATAAACTTTTAAAAAAGAAGACTAAAATAAATTCATCACCACTAGTGACAAACATTTTTTTGTTTAAATGTTCAATTAAAGGCTTTTCCCATTTGAATAACGATATTTCAACTGTTCAATGGATTGTAAAAAAAACTTAATTTTAGAATATGGAAAATGGAAGCAGTAAAGATTTAGACTGGCAGGAATACGAAGCAATAACAAAATATATCTATGAAAATCTAGGAGCGAAAAATGGCATTAAGATTAAGGGGTATGGCAGAAATTTTAGGGTAACAGGGAAATCTGGTGAGAAGTACCAAATTGATGTACTGACAGAACAGTTTGACGGAGAGAACAGCCATCTGACAGCGATTGAAAGCAAGTTCATGAAAAAAAAGGTTACAAAAGAAATTGTAATGAAGCTGCATTCAGTGATGGAGGATGCGGATATTGAAAGCGGTATTATAGTGTGCAAAGCTGGCTATACCAAGGGAACCATGAACTATGCTGCGTATAAGGGCATAAAGCTAGTCGAGCTGAGGGAAGCGGGGGGGAATGATATGAACGGAGAGCATACCATTGATGTCGGAATTCTGGATATTAATATAAAGGGAACGCTTACACGTCCGATAATCACAACTATAGATCTCGGAGCTAAGGTGATTACAGACCAAAATGAGATCATGGCGATGCATTATACAACGATGTTTAATTCAGATGGCAAAGAGGTACATTTCAATACCTGTCTACTTGAATTTAGTAAAGATTTGCAAAACGAGGAAGAGGTAATGAAAACCAAGACAAAGATTTACACGCCTGCTGGGGGAAGATTGATTTTGCGCTGCAAAGCCGAAGAGTTAATTATAGAAAAAGTTGTGATTACTGGTTTTCTAACGAAAACTGATACAAGTTCGAAGCAGTCATTTCAGCTTGTTGATCAGGTCTGGATGATTATGGAAGAAATTTTTGAGAAAAAGGGCTACAAATTGTCCAAGAGCGGGCTCTTATTTATGGATGCCGACAAATCCTAACTAATTTGTGCCCGATTTAAATTGCAGTGTAATTTGTCCCACAAAAATTGTAATAACTATTCATCTCTACTAGTGACCAACCCATTTCCAGGCTTTTCACTTTTGGGCTATCAAAAAACAGATAGCCATGAGCAGATACAAAGACCCAAACGTAAAAGGCCGCAAGTTTAACGGCAGTCCGCACCTGAAATTCAAAATGGTGAAGCAGTCACCCCGTCAGAAAATCCGGCAACTGTTAAGGAGTTTCATCCCACTCGAACAGTTCCGACCAAACACTACATCTGACAAAATCGAACAATAATATTTCCTAGTCAATCAACCTTAGTGTCAACAAAGAACCAGCATTTAAAAGCACTGTTGTAAGGAGCTTTCTGTAGCCCGCGTGGTCTAAGCAAAGATATATTTTCGTCCACGAAAACCCTTTTTGCCAGCTTTCAGCTGGCTTAAATCGGCTGCGGAACTTGCCTCTTTTACCTTCTATCAATACCCATATGCCAAGAAAGAAATCATCCAATCCTGATGAACTGCTAACCCGTTTTGTACGGACGAGGGTAACCGAAAAGGTTTACCTGCGGCTGGATAAGATCCGGTTGAACAGTGACTGTCATTCCGTTGGTGGTGTCGCCAGAAAAATATTAAGCCAGGAGAAGATTACGCTGTTCTACAAAGACATGACCCTGAATGCCACTATGGAGGAACTTGCCTTGATCCGTAAGGAATTAAAAGCCATCGGGATCAACATCAACCAGATCACGCGCAGTTTCAACCAGGATAAAGCTGAAACGCAACGGGCATTTTATGTATTGAAAGTGGCAGACCAGTATAAAAAGGTAGATGCAAAAGTTGATGACCTGTTAACCCTCATTTCCAAACTCGCTGACAAATGGTTGCAAAAATAAGCGCAGGAAAAAGTATCCGTGGTGTCCTGCATTACAATGAGAACAAAGTCATTGAAGGTGAAGCCAGCCTGATCATGGCCAGCGGTTTTGCCGGAGAGATCGAGCAAATGAATTTTAACCAGAAACTGAACCGTTTTCATCATTTGCTGGAATTAAATCCAAAGGTAAAAACCAATGCTGTTCACATCTCCCTGAACTTCCATTCCAGTGAAAAGCTGGACAATTCTGAGTTACAACAGATCACAAACAGTTATATGGAAAAGATCGGTTATGGTGATCAGCCTTTCCTGGTTTACCGCCATGATGATGCCGCCCACATGCATGTACATATCGTAACGACCAACATCACCGCCCAGGGAAAACGCATTGACCTGCACAACAATGCGCTGATGTCCGAAGAAGCAAGAAAGGTAATTGAAGAAGAGTTTAATCTTGTTAAAGCAGAATCCAAAATCCTTAGACAGGAAGCCGGAATTAAAAAAGCTAATCCTGAAAAGGTGAAATATGGTAAAATGCCTACCAAACGGGCGATTAGTAACATTATTACCGCAGTGACCAGGGATTACAAGTTTACTTCACTGGCGGAATATAACGCCATACTGAAATGTTTTAACGTCACTGCCCTGCGGGGTGCCGAACATACACCTATGTATGAAAATAAAGGACTGATGTTTTCATTATTGGATGCCAGAGGCAATCCGGTTGGTGTCCCTGTTAAAGCCAGTTCCTTTTACAACAAACCCACCTTCCGGAATCTGGAAAAGAAGTTTGAAAGCAATACAGAAAAGCGAAAGCTTTACAAATCAAATCTTAAGCAGCTGATAGATCAGGTATTTGCTAAGTACGGCCACATAGATAAGGAAACTTTTGAAGCCGGGGCTAAAAAGTTAGGCATTGATGTCGCATTCAGGCAGAATGAGCAGGGGTTTATTTTCGGGATCACTTTTGTAGACCACCATAATAAAGTCGTTTTTAATGGCAGTGATCTGGGCAAAGACTATAGTGCCAAAGCCATTACGGAAAGGTTTACTACGATAAGCAAGCAGATTCAGCCTGAAAACAAAAAGGCTTTACGTCCTGCTATACGCAAACAGCGAGAACAAGAACCTGCGCAACCAAGGTATTTAAAGCCAGTTGCCCCAACAAATTTTTTAGAGACATTACTGGCAACAGCACAACCGGAATATGGTACATGCCTACCACGTAAAAGGAAAAAACGCAGGAGACGTAATCAACAGCTCAATCAGGAACTCACCCTATAAAAACAATCTATGAATACAGGAGAAGACGCGCAGGGCTTGCGCAAAATCATTGACCTGACCAGGTTGATCAGCATAGCCATATTGGTCATTCATTTTTACATCTTATGCTATAAAGCTTTTCAGCATTGGGGTTTTACTGCCGAAATCACAGACCGCATGGTCAGCAACATTGCCCGGACTGGTTTGTTTAACGGCTGGCTCAAACCCAAACTGGCGGCCTTACTGTTTTTGTGCATCTCCTTACTGGGTGCAAAAGGCAAAAAGGACGAGAAAATCCAGAAGAACAGCATAGTTGCCTACCTTTTATGCGGTTCACTGGTTTATTTCCTTAGCCTATTAGTGTTTTACCTGTCAGGGAGCATACCCCTCATAGCTGGCCTATATATCGGTTTAACGGGTATCGGGTATTTGTTGATTCTTACGGGTGGTACCTGGTTATCAAGACTGATCAAGCTGAATTTAAGCAAGGATGTATTCAATTCGGAAAACGAAACCTTCCCACAGGAAGAAAGACTGCTCGAAAATGAATATTCTGTCAATCTGCCGACCCGATATAAGCTCAAAGACCAGGTCAGAAACGGCTGGATCAATTGTGTGAACCCCTTTAGAAGCATTCTGGTATCGGGTTCTGCTGGTGCGGGCAAGACCTATTTTGTTATCCGTCATATTATAGACCAGCACCTGAAAAAGGGCTTTTCTATGTTTTTGTACGATTTTAAGTTTGACGATTTGAGCAAGATGGTCTATAACAAATTGCTTAAATACCATAAGAATTATAAAGTGAAGCCGGAGTTCTTTGTCATTGACCTGGAAGATCCCAAACACCGCTGTAACCCGCTTGATCCGGGAAGTATGGAAGACATCACGGATGCCACGGAATCCAGCCGCACAATCATGCTCGGGTTAAATAAGGAGTGGTTGAAAAAGACAGGGGATTTCTTCGTGGAAAGTCCAATCAACTTTTTAACGGCCATCATCTGGTACCTGCGTAAATATCAAAATGGTAAATTCTGCACTTTACCGCATGTGATAGAATTGATGATGATTGATTATGATCCCTTATTTGCCTTATTGCAAAAGGAAGAAGAAATAAAAGCTTTGATCAATCCTTTTATATCAGCTTACAGGAACAATGCGATGGCGCAGCTGGAAGGTCAGATTGCATCGGCAAAGATTGGACTGGCCAGGTTGTCCTCTCCGCAACTGTATTACGTACTAAGTGGTAATGACTTTACGCTGGACATCAACAATCCTGAAAAGCCTAAAATTGTGTGTATGGGCAACAATCCGCAGAAGATTGATACGTATGGAGCGGTACTTTCTTTATACGTTAGCAGGTTGTTGAAGCTGGTGAACAAGAAAGGCAAATTGAAGTCCAGTTTGATCTTTGATGAGTTTCCAACCTTGGTGGCAACTGGCATTGTCAGTACGATCAGTACAGGCAGATCAAATCTGATCAGTTGTACGCTCGGAATCCAGTCTATTGAGCAGATGAAGAAGGAATATGGTGGAGAGTTTGCGGAGATCATCGCCGGGATTTCGGGTAATATCATCAGCGGCCAGGTGACTGGTGAGAGTGCGAAGAAACTGTCTGAAACTTTTGGTAAAATTATGCAGGACAGGGAGAGCGTGAGCATCAACAGCAGTGAGACTTCTGTTTCCAGGTCTACTCAGATGGATTATGCGATTCCTGCTTCAAAGATTGCGACTTTATCTTCAGGTAAATTTGTTGGCATCGTAGCCGATAGCCCGAATGAAAAGATTAGTCTGAAAATGTTCCATGCAGAATTGCAGAATGATCATGAGGCGATTGCTATAGAAGAAGCGGCTTATATACCTATTCCTTTGATTAGGAAGGTCAGTTATGATGATTTGCAGGAGAATTACATTAAGATCAAGAATGATATTCAGGAATTGGTCAGAAACGAATTAAAAGCTCCTGAAGATGAAAATCCTGTTGAAGAAAAGAAATCAAGGGCGAAGAAACGTCCGATACGAAAAGCGGTGCCAGCTGTCAAAGGAAAGAACAGTAAGGGCCAGCAGCAAACAATCTCGCTGTAGAAAATTGTAATAGAATGTGTTTTCAATAATACTTTTTCATTATGCACAGGTAAACCTTTATATTTGTAATTCGTATTTCAATTTGGTTCCCACAGTGGTTCGGGCCGTTTATGGAGTAAGGCGAAAAAGTTCTTCATCTTTGTTTTTTTAATAGCGATTTTAGCTCTGAACGTTTCACACACAAGGGAAGCATTTAATCATGTAACCCATTATTATACAGAAAACTATTCATCTATTCATCATAAAAAAAAGGAGGACATCATGGAAATAACTAATACAAATTCCGACAACCAAACAAAGATAAACCCAGTACAATCTACCAATATAAGCGGTTACCATTTTCAATAGAAAGGATGTCATTAGACATCCTTTTCGTTTTTAAATGTTTCATCTGTTAAAATTTTTTGCTAAAAAAATTAGTATTTTTGTAGTGTTAATTTGAATGCTATGGCAAGACCTCACAAAGAATACAGATCCGACATCTTCCCTAAAGATCAGCAGTTCACCTATACTGATATTCCACACAAACCAATGTGGCAAAATGAATTCCGGTATGTAACTAAATTACTGGAACAAAAGCTGCTCAATTACATACGGCTGAATGAACGATTAAGGGAGAACATCAATAACCTGGCAAGATTCTTACAGGTTACTGAAAATGAAATTTCCTTTAATCTGACAGAGTTTAAAGACGGTTATCAGTTTAAATTTATCATACCGGATTTTGATGCTTATTGCGCAAAGTTTATAGAGTTGTTTACACCAGTCCTCACTGATTTCTTAAAGGAAATACAGTATAGCGGCTATGGGTTTTTATTCAAGTTGCGTTTAGGCGGCAATACTTTTGAAAGAAGGAAGACCATAGTGATTAAGAAGGATAGTGAATAAATTCTTTGCTGTCGAAATAGGTTTTGCATTTTTAGATATTCGCACTTTTCCGAAATAATTGGTTATAATTGAGCCGGAAAATGATTATATTTAAGGTAATCATTCCCCAAAAACTAACTTTAAAGAAATAAAAACTGACCAGATAAGTTGTGGATGTAAATGCTATGAAAAATTATGGTGAATTTGCTGACGAAGAACTGATCCTTCTGTTAAAAGAAAGAGATAAGTTGGCATTTACCGAAATTTATAAGCGGCACTGGCACATGCTTTACCTGCATACCTTTAAAATCCTGGGAGACGAGGATGAATCCAAAGATTTGGTTCAGGATACTTTTTTTACTTTTTGGGAGAAATCCGGTGAGCTACAAATTAAATCGAATTTGAAGGGATATCTTTTCGTAGCAGTCAGAAACAGAATCTTTAGTTTAATCCGTAAAAGAAAGGTGAACCCAGATTTTGTTGACGTGGTAATGGAGGAACTGAACCAATTAGACAATACGACAATTGAGAGCATCGATGAGCGGGAACTGATTAGGCTAATTGATGCAGAGATTGATCAGTTACCTAAAAAAATGAAAGAGGTATTTGAGCTGAGCAGAAAAGAATTCTTAACCAATAAGGAAATTGCTGTAAAACTAAATATGTCCGAGGAAGCAGTTAAAAAACAAATTCACAGATCGATCAGGACATTAAAACTCAAGCTTGGAAATTATGCTGGAATCTCTGTTGCCTTGATCTCGGTGATGCATCATAAGCTCTGAAAAACGAATTAAATCTTCTTCGTTAAATTACCGTTAAAAAATCTTTACTATAAATGTCCCCCTGCATTAAATATATGCGTCTTGTATTTAGAGGGCAGTTATGGAAAATTCAAAACAAGACTTAGACCGTTTAATCGACAAGTATCTTTCAGGTGAGGCGACTTCTGATGAAAGAAATTTATTGGAACAGTCTTACATGAGGGCTTCGATGAAAACACCAGCAACTGATGTTTCTGGTGGCGATTCAGAACGCATCAATAAAATTGGGAAAGACAGTTGGGAAATCCTGATGGAAAAAATTAACCAGATCGGTGTAAAACGTTTTGCCCTTTGGCCTCGGATTGCGGTTGCCGCTTCTATTGCTTTGGCGGTTTCTGTTGGTGGTTACTTCTACTATAATAACCAGCATTCAAAAATACAACAAACACCTACCTATGTTGCTGACGTTGCTCCTGGAAAACTTGGTGCGACCCTTACGTTGGCCAATGGCAAAAAGATCAGGCTTTCAGATGCTGCAAATGGACAACTTGCCCGTGAAGCAGGGGTATCTATTTCTAAAACTGCGGATGGTCAGGTGATTTATGAAACTAAGGCATTACCGGGTGGAACGGTAGAAAATAACTTGGGTGCGATCAACACCATGACGACTGCTAAAGGAGAAACCTATATTTTAACCTTACCGGACAAATCAAAAGTCTGGATAAACGCCGCTTCGAGTTTGACCTATGCTGCTGTCTTAAATGAGCGTGGACAGCGGAGGGTCAAACTCAGTGGTGAAGCGTACTTCGAAATAACCAAAGATAAGGCACATCCTTTCATTGTGGAAACAGACAAACAGGAAGTGGAAGTTCTGGGAACTCATTTCAATATTGATAGCTATGCCGATCAGCAGGAAACTAAAACCACTTTATTGGAGGGGTCGGTTAAAGTGACAGGGAAAGGTGGTGTTAAAATCATAAAACCTGGTCAGCAGGCTATCCTCTCACAAAACAGTATTAAAATTGCGGATGTAGAAGCAGAGGATGCCATTGCCTGGAAGAACGGGTATTTTATGTTTGATATAGAGACCCTGGAAAGTGTGATGCAGAAAATATCAAGATGGTATGATGTGAAAGTAGTCTATGAAGACCCAGCGTTGAAATCGAAAACTTTCCTTGGAACAATCAGCCGATTTGAGAATGTTTCTAAAGTGTTAAATATGCTGGAACGAACAGATGAAGCTAGATTTAGAATTAAAGACCGAACGATATACATCAGTAAGAAATAAAGACGGACTAACCATCCGCAGGGACCGTCGAAAGACAGCTTTAGTACAATTGAAAATATAAAAGCTAACGAAAAATCATCGCCCTATTGAAATCAACTAATCAATTAAACTAATTCAACCGAACCATGAACAATCAAAAAAGAATCCCTTAGTGTAATTTAACTGAGAAAGAAAAAAGGACTCCGATTTGCCGTCGAAGCCCTTAGATCTGTCTTCTCAGAAACATTGATGAACAATTATTTCGTAAACCGGGTGTAGTGTCCATTCTTCGAAAAATATGCACTAGCCCTTAACAGACAGTCAAATGTATAAAATTATACTGAAAAAT